>JGI24158J21664_10000458_pt1 | contig 36947 bp, 21 predicted proteins | sample Ectturendosymbi3_FD_21664 | JGI IMG/M metagenome (IMG submission 21664) | reverse complement strand
TTTGATTCAGGTGAAGTAAGCTTCATGATGCTCTTAGTTCTTGTGTTGAAAGTTTCATCATGAAATACTACCGAGAAAAGGATCATGGCATCAATCTCACATTGATAGGCGTCGTAAACTTTCTAAGAAATAGCCTAAAAATTGAATGTTGCAAAAACCTGAAAAAGCGCAAAATATGGGATAAATTTCGTGGAAGTTTTACAGGAGACTACAGTACTTGTCTGTTTTGAAAAATTAGAAAGTAGATTGAAAGATATTGCGAAATCTACAATTACTTTACAGTATGTACTTGTTTCGTGTTAAAAGAGAAAGGAATTTTTTAACCTTTTGCAGGGTATTGAAAACTTGCTTAAATAACGGTTTGCACTCTTTTAACTGGTGCTCTAGTAAGCGGGTTTCATTGTAACTATTTTACACGTGTGAAGTATATATTGATAGGCAGCAGGTATAGCACAGGAGTTTTCTTTAGTTTAACAATGAATTTTAGGAGAACATGTTATTTTTCGGTAAATAAGCTAAATACCATGAGTCAAAGGCCAAGTGACTTAGGCCAAAAACATTGAGTGGCAATCAAAAGAGGGATATTGAAAACTAAGGCAAAAAAGGCTAAAGCCGAGAAAGAGGATAGTGCGTTGGATAAGTACTTTAACAGAACTACCTCAGAATATGAAGAAAAAGCTTTAGAAGAGCCACACCACAGTGAACCTTGCGACAATGTAAGCAGCTAGACTGATGATCTTATGCCAGATAGCGAAAGGGGAAGCTTATGCACAAGTGAGGTAAGTCAATTCGAAAGTGTTGAGTCTGACAAAGAAGGAAGTTCTTCGGCTAATGCATCTGATGAGCCTTAGGAGCACGAAAATTCAAGATTAGCTGGAACCGTTGGATGGACAAACGATCTTGCCACTTTGCCAAATGTCATGAATCGGAATGTTAGGGTTTATTTAATCCAAATAGGACCGCCCACCATCACAACATAATTTTCGCCAGAAACGAGAGTGATAGGACGGTTTTAGTTTCACTGCAACATTACCGCCACATGGTGAAACTGTACGTCATCCATGTCTCGGCGTCATCCTTTTGGGTCTAGCTTTTTCACGTCACTGATTTCTATCAATATGACTTAATGCCCCCCTAAACAGTTTTTGCATACAAAACTCAGTGGGGCCCGCAAAACTACTTCCAATCGGGCTCTGCACATGCTAAAGTCGGCCCTGTTTACATTTGTATATTTACGATAAAACTGTGTCATGAGTTTGCATTCAATTTATTAAGAAAATCTCGTGAAATCAATTATCTAACAATTAGTGGTTATTATCCCGTAAACCGGTTAGCTGAAATACAAATATCCGAATGTATCCGTTATCCGGATAGTAAAAATTATTGATATCCGAACTAATCCTAGTTCGCGCGCAGCGTTTGTTATTGGAGACAATTTGAATGATGTGATCGACAAGCCGTTAACATCATGGAATTGTCTGATTGGGGGTCAGCGGTTCGAGTGAAATGGCACACTCTTGCGGTTGGAGTTCTAGTGATGTAGTTTTTACTTTTGACAGACACGGTTCATGCACAATCTAGTAGTGCATCGAGGCAAGGTTTCAAAGATGCGATCGACGAGTTGTTCGTTCAGTGGAACGGCTTTGTACACCAACAAAACGACGGTTTACTTGACTGCGATGCCTCGAACTTGTATGGACTGTTGCTTCTTTGTTAGGAAAGCAATAGCTTGGCTTCGTTGCCACTAATTTTGACTTTCTTTCCTTGCAAGAAGTGTGCGGGGCGATGATCTTGGTTCAGTGACAGATAAATTTCCTGGACTGCTGTTCCTGAACCGTGTGCGCCTGTCGCTGCTCAATGCTTCGCTTAAAATATCGTTCTCCGTGTCGTACGATTGCGATGTGTGTGTGTGTGTGTTAGAAGCGTACAGTGACGAACCGAATTAACATGACATGACCAATCGTAATGGCGTCACGTATCTTAGCCCCCGAACTTCGATGCACAGTGTGCCTTTCCGGGTTTCGCTGGTTTGCAACTTCCTTGTATTAATCAGTGCACCTTGTGACGGCTCTACATCACCTGTGCGACTTGTTTTTCTGTTCTTCATCGTGAAAAGCCGCTATAAATTTTCCACTCTGTTATTTGCATCATTAGAAACGCTTACAGCCTTAAGAGCATGGCGCAAATTATGTCAACCGGTACAGCAATTATTTCTGGTATTTAAATGCCTTGAGTTGTGGAATCACATTGTACGCTACGTAAGCTCATGACGTTTATTGTTCGCAGTTGGAGGATGAGTGCGCACGCTAATTGGTGTTTACGTCGAATCAGGATTGCAATTATGTATTTTATTTGCGTGTTTAGTTTTACTGTAAATATTACAATTGTGTGCCGAGCTAGTTGTTAGTTGTTCACTAGGTTACAGATAGCCACGTTCATTTATTCAGTTTAGTCGCGCTGGTAAAACTATTTAGTTTCAGTTTTCCAGAAACCTTACTTGACGATTGATCTCAATTCAGGTTGTCTAATTTCAGGTGTTTGAGCTTATCGTTCCACTTTCGCGTTTCCGTGAGTATTTTGTGTAGGAGGCAACAGAGTCACAAAACTGATGATGCACGGAACTTGTGAGGTGTCAGAACAGGCGAAAAGCTATTATGTGCGCGTTAAACCCTTTGAGTGCTGGTACCCACAGCTCGCAAGATAGAACTGGCACCTTAGCAAGATGCTGTTTCGTTTGCTCGATGTAAGAGGCATCGCAAGAGCATGTAAGCCTGGAAACAACGTTGCAAAGATTGAGTTAAAGTGATTATTGTTTGAAAATTGATTATTGCTTGAATTGATTATTTGAAAATTGGTAGAGCCTTAAAAGTAGATGATAATTCAACTAAATTTATAAAAATGGGCAAAACTGTCTTAGCTCTTTCTTGTCAGAAGCATTTAACAAGTGCATGGTAAAAGGTGTGTATCCCGATTCTCTTAAGATAGCCCAGGTGATCCACATACCGAACATAAAATGGGAGATAAAAGTGCATGCACTAATTACAGACCAATTTCTTTATTATCTCAGTTCAATAAAGTTTTTGAATGAAGCTTACACCATAGATTATATTCATATCTACAAAATTCTGACCTTTTAAGTCGACATCAATTTGGTTTCAGACCACACTTACCAACGTCCTCGGCTGTGGAAAATATGTATTCAGATTTACTCCGCAATTGTGACAATGTTTTGTTTACTTGTTCTTTGTTTATAGATCTGTCAAAGCCTTTAATACTGTAAATAGTAATATTGTCATTTAAAAACTACATCAAAATTATGGTCTAAATGAAACAGCACTTCAGCTGTTCGCATCTTATTTAACCAACCGTAAGCAATATACTGTTGTGAATGGTGCAAAATCAAATGGTAGAAATATAGCTTGTGGAATTCCTCAAGGTTCAACTCTTGGGCCATTGTTTTTAATAATGTACATCCATGATCTACCCACCCCTTTCTTCAAAATTTAAAACAGTGCTTTGTGCAGATGATGCCTATCTGTCTTTTTCACACTCCAGTCCAGGGCCGGCCTTAGCAAGTGCGGGGCCAGAATGGAAGCACTTTAGCGTGAGCAGAAAGTTTGAGGAGTGGCGTCAAGTCATAATCATAGAAATCATGAGTGATGTGAAAGAGCGAGGCCCAGAAAAGGTAATGCCAAGCTAGGGGTGTCTGGGGGCATGTTCTTCAGTGTCACCTCTCCAGCAAAGACTTTCCATGTCCGTTCGACGGACATATCCGCAACACCCAATAAATTCATGAATTGCTACACTCAATACGTTCTCTCTGGCCAGGTAGCCTACCTACCTCGGGGTACGCATGTGTTAAATGAAATTAGCAACACTGCTTGATATAATCAGCAGCAAATATACGATATAACAACTTAGCAACAAGACATCAACAAAGGAAAAAACGCGACAACAGGACATTACACAAAAGTGCAACCTTGTATTATAATGCTACACAAAATGGCAAAGCCGAATGAACAGATAGATGGGCTGCGGAGCCCGAGCCCAAGCAACTTTAGATGATTGCAGCTAGAGCCGACGCGAAAAACTTTTACCTGTGGAGCCGAAGCCAGTGTTCCCTCAAAGGTGCGCAATGCGCAATTGCGCATACCAGACAATTTGCGCGGTGCTATTCTCATTCTCGCGCACTTCCAACATTCTAAATTTAAAACCGTGTATATATATCGCATAGCCCTTTTAATGTTGGGAACGCTTCACTCTTTGTGTGTCTGCATGGTTGCGCAGTTGCATGCGCTTCGTGCGCAACAAAGCAAACANTTGCTCANTGTAGAATTTTCTTAGAGGAAACACAAGTTCCGGTAATACAGTTCAAGTCTGCAGCCAACGAGATAACTTATTGCTGGACGAGCGTGGTTTGCNGAATGTGTGCATAATTATCCTCGTTTGCATGGGGGTCGGAAGGGGTTGCAAGGAGGCCTTGGACGTNCTGAATTTCGAAACTTGAGAAACGTTTTTTCTGACTTTCGATTTCGAAAAATAATTTGTAACCACTGCTGGCCTTTCTGGAAAAATGCATTTGGCCACCACCTGGACAAATCCACTGTTGGGCCCCCTGGAAAAAATTCTTCCGATGACCAAACTCGTTTGTGTGTAGATCAGGGCAGGCGCGTATTTACTATTAAGCTAAAAAGGCTTAAGCCTAGGGTCCCCGATTTCGGGGGCCCCAAAATTTTGGGAGTGAAGACAATTTACAGCGTTTCTGTAGGGAATTATATTTGTAGTTTCGTTTTGGTTCAACGCACATTTTTTGCTATGCCGCTAACAAAAGATCTCTATAGAACAGGCCTGCACAACTCAAAAGCTCGAAGGGCCAAATTATCAACATAAATTTGCCGCAAAAGTCATTTCATTTCGATGTAGAGATTTCGTTGTAGTATGGAAGAAATTCTGGAGCGACAATTACTTATTCGAGGTCGAGCTTTCGCAACATTTTCTACAATTGAGAAAGCTCTCGCTGGGCCCGGGTCGTACGTTGTGCAGGCCTGCTATAGAAGAATGAGCGCGAAGGATTGAAGAAGAATATGAGCGAAGGATTGAAAAATGACCATGAGCATTCTCTTTTTATGACTTTGAGAATTGTTAATTGTCCCCTATAATGTATGGAACAAAACGCCTGAATACATTTTCAAAAATTACACGAGCCCAGTGAGGTGTTCAATTTTATAATTGGAGTGTGATCAGATAATTTCACCGCTGCCTTTTTCGTCAGTTTCATTGTGACTGTTTTTGTTCCTGATGTCGAGGCGACTCAGAATAAATTAATATGTTCATGAATTGGAAAAACTTGTTCAGTGAATGTAACGAGCACATGTAGTGCTAATTTGTATGACAACAGTCGTCGCGAACCTTCCAGAAGGGTCCCCAATGTAAAATAGCCTAGGGCCTCGAAAATGAAAATTCGTCTCTGAATCAGGGTTTCTCAAACCTTTTGCACATGTCCCACCATACATTAAATTTCGTCACACCTCATCTGTGCTGGTGAAATAATGCAATTGTACAAATATGACAATGGTATTCAGTTTTCAATGGACCAAATCATTTTTGAGCCGAAGCTGGAGCTCGCCCCAAAAACTTTAGATGCCTGGAGCCAGAACCGGAGCCTGAAATTTCAGTTTTGGCTCTACAGACCTACTTTAGGCTATTGTAGCTTACGATACAAAAATCCATTTACTAAGAGAAACTTTTCTTTCGTGATTTAGCATTAACAATGAATTCTGTCCAAGTTTAAGTCTCTGCTAACTTCGGATTCCATGGACATAATCGCCAAACTATATAGGCGCCCTTGCTGGATTGATGATCTTAAATAGATTTTAATTGAATTCAGGTTGAAAAATCTTTACTCTGAATGCCAAGGTTACTGAGATGGTCAGTTGCAAATCCTGATGGCAATCAACAAATTAAGGAAAGAGGCTGCCTGATTAGATCTCTACGAGAGAATATGTATAACGCTATTAAAAGACCGACTAAGCAGCACATATATGCCATTGCAAACTAAACTTAAATTTCAAATGACAAGTAGCAGTAACTGTTGTAACAGCCATAACCTGCTAAGCATGGGCAGTGGTGGAGGGGAAAGGGAGGCCTTGGTCTCCTTGGATTTTAAAATGACATTTTTCTATAAAATCTTCAGCAAAAAAGGTTGCTTTTTTGTTTCGAGTGGGAAAAATGTACAATACAATTAAGCTTGCCGGCCTGTCGCAGTAAGACAGTTTTAAAGCATCCGGGTGCTGTGAAGTCAACGCAGCTTCACGTACTTCACAGCATTGCGTTTTGCAAAGCCGCTGATTTCTTGCCGTGTGTTGTTACATACCGACCACAATCACGATAGATGTAATCAGGCCCGTAACCATCTTGGGACACCAGGTGGGGCGAAGAGTTTTCTGAGAGGGGCCCAAGCCAATGGAGTAAAACCAAACCATGAATTTTACCCCGTCGGTTAAGAACACTTGGCGTAGAGTGCTGCTTTTGACATTTTTGTTATAATATGATCAGCATGTTGGAAAGCTGTAAATGTCCACTATTTGGCATTGAAATACCACTCCTTCTCATATAGTCTATATCAATGTTTCTTAACCTTTTCTTCACCATGCCTCCCTTCAATACTTGTCGTTCGTTTCAAGTCCTCTGACTGTGTAAAAGCAGATGCACTGTTTGGCAAATTTATTGATCTAACTTTTAATGTTATACAGCGCTTAAGGGCTCGGGTACCCCTGGATATTAATTGACGCCCCTCTGGGGGGCATGGCCCTCGGTTAAAAACCACTGGTCTATATGAGTTGAATAGATAAAATCGACTTGGCTGTAATTATGTGATTAGATCATCACAGTCAAGTCGATGAGGCTGTTACGTTAGAAGCTGCAGTAACAACCGTTTGTTTTTGCGGACTATTTAGCACTGCTAGCATCTTCTGAAAGTAGTCTTCAACATGCAGTTGATCGGTTTTCAGCTGCGTGCGACCAAATCGGTATAAAAATTAGCAATGAAAAGACCGAGATATCACATCTTTCCAAAAACCCAGGAAGTACGCGCTGCAAGTAATGGACAATACACTGTAGCAGGATAAAATATCGTTGTCTTTCTATTACAGTTAGGTCATGGCGAAGATGACTTAGTTTCTGAAACGTAAATCCACCGTGGAAGGAGAGGAAGTCTTGTTTAGAAGAAAACAGAGAAATGGAATGCCGTTAACTTCTGCAATGATTTGTCACGACATCACTGACACTGCCGGGAATTTGAAAGAGAAGATTTTAACAGAGATTTCGTCTTTCAACACTGAGTTACTGAAACAACCTGTCTAAGAGTTGTGTTGGTGGCAATAACGTGAGAGCAAGATGGTTTCGGTTTGCTTGGTTCTAGCCATGGACATCGGAAGAAATTTTTCCAGGGGGGCAATAGTGGGTAAATTTCATTTTATTAACGCCGAAACTAAGAGAAAAACAGTTTTCTACTAAAATGTTAATAGAAAAATATCAAATTAAAAAAATTCAGGGGGCTCAAGACCCCTGTTCCCCCTTCCGCAAACCATGGTTCCAACAATATCCATACTTGCAATATTCGCAGACCGTAGACGCGACTTTTATTTTGCTTGCCGGTATTTTGCGCCATTCGGATCAAGGACATACCAATGAGGTCGCTATGGCCAAAGGTAATGACATGGCGTGCAATAAATTGAAGTAATCTTTTTGAAGGCAGAACAGGTCTCTTGTACAAGCCTGAAAAGACCATTGAATGCTCCGGTTGCTGCAAAACTGCCCCCCCCCCAAATAAGAATGTTTGGCTCTTCTTGTTCTCTGCATTATCTTATATGGTTTCCGGAGTGAGAAACCGGGAAATTTTTCTGCAATAAATGCTTTGTAACTTAATCAATATAAATGTTAGGAGCGACTAAAAGACTTGCAATAAGATTTGGCTTCACGCCCAGTAGAGACGTTTTTGACCGATTACATTGCTAAAGTTCGATTCCTCTAGGAAAGTTTAATCCATGCCCGAATCCAGGAGTGGTAGGTTCTGGCTCGAACAAGGATGAATAGTCATAGACCTTCGGGTTGGTCATGGAAGTCAGTATAAACGTCAGGTCACTTTTTGATGCAAACCAGATATTCCATACGACTGCTGCATTCAATCCAGCATGCTGTCCGAACTCGATGATATTCAACAATATAACACGACAGAGACATATTCTAAGTCGTATAACGCCCTGCAGAAAGCAACGTAGCATGCAAGGTAAATGTTTCAAGCACTGGGTGTAACTAATTGCAGGAAAATAGCAGAACTTCGAGGGTTACTAATTTTACTTATGTTGCGTTGTGTTCTGAACCCAATGGATTCCGCTTCACTAACAGAGAACGAAATCATCTCTTTGCTTTGTCGATGGTAAACCCGAAATTCATAGGGGAACAAAGCTTAGCCCAACAAAGTGTAGTTTCGCCACACAAACAAATTTTTATCCAAAGCAAAAACTTTACGCAATCACGGAACTCAATCCAAAAAATAAAGGTTTTCCTTTCCAAAACAGACTTTTTTTAAATTGCATTTTTGTTCCTTTAGAAATTAAGGAAAAGTTAACCCATATAACGAAGTTTTGAAAAATTCTACGAAGTATGAATTTATCATTCACCTACTTTTTAGTTTTATCTCTCTTTGAAATTTTGCGCTGCCACTTTCCAATTTTCTCAAAGTGCGGTTTAATAATGTTTTCAAAAGTCAACTACTTTCCCAGTCCCTGTCTGATACGCCTGTAGATTTTCCTTTTGTCATTTACCGCCAAAACAGAATTATATTAGAGATGTAGTCGTATTTCAAAAAGAGTCACATTTTGAGTAACAAAAGGCCGAATTGCCTAAAAACATTTTATTTCGACAATTGACGAAATTCCACACGCTTAGCAAACGTGTGGTGTCCTTGATGCCCCGAACAGATTAAGATGTCGAGTATGGCTACGATTAAAATCTGTGGGATGATAAGTTCGCTGCTCACACCCGCACTTCACATAAATAAAAGATAGTGGCACAAACCTCAGCCAATAATCTGCAAGTAGGCCGTCTAGATTTTCAACTCCGGGTTAAAAAAGGTAATTTACGTTATTCATCGGTTGAAATTCTGGTTACTGTACAATCGTTGGTCGACATAAATCTGCGTTAGGTCTGTGAAGTAGTAAAAATGAATATTTGCTTATGCTGCGCAAGCAGGGTAAATAGTTTAATACTTCGCTATTCGTTTTAAGGTTTGCTGTTTTTGGATAATAATCGGGTAGAATACTAATTGGCAGTTGCGTGCGAGTCTGTCTCTAAAAAGTGACAAATAAAAGAAACTGTCGCAAATGAGGACAAATTAACAACAAAATGTCGTGACAGACAATATTTTTGAAGTGTTGAATTTGAAAATAACGATTGTTTGCCTAAGGATTACTTAATAAAGTGAAGCTTTTGATTAATATTCAGCAAATACTGGAAAGAAATACTATAGACGCTATAAAAACAATCAAAGCGGCAGCAATGGCAACGGCTGAACCATAGCTGTTTTTTTAACAGTTGTTTATACAAAATTATAAAATAGATGCTGGTGTAACATAAAACATGTGACACATGCACAGCTGTAAGGAAAAAGTATTTGCAGTTTTTCTCCACTAAACCTCCAGTTTTTAACCAAGCTACCTTTGCGAAGAGTTTTAAACTGTAAACTGATCTTGTATGTTTTTCTGCATACCCCAAAAAATCAAAGATTATTTTAATAACAGCTATTTGGTGTCACCGAAAAGAGGTGAAGCTCCTTAAGTATGAATTGTACATAACTGAACCAACAGATTTGGACAAGCAGAGAAAAGCTTTTCTTGTTTTGTGTTACTGACCCATTCCCATGTTTTGAGTTTTTTGTACGAGTTTCAAAAAGTGGAAGGTGGAATTAATTTAAGAATATAATGTATGGAAACCACAAAATATAGTTCTCTTGGCCCCATCTGTTTCTAATAAAAATGAAACTTGGTTTATAAAGCGATTTCTAATGCTGTCAATCGATATCGGTATAGCATTAGTGCTTGGAATTTTGCCCGGTTTTCCAGTTGAGGTGTGCAATGGAAGCAGCACATTCATGCTATACTGATTACTTTATTGATAGCTTTGTTACTTACCACAATTTTGTTTTGCTATAAATTTATACCATTACATGAATTCCTATATCATCAAGGTTGCATGTTAATCATAGATGAATAAGTATGTCGATTGAAATGCAAGCAGTTACGTCGGACTTATCACATCCTTCACCAGCCGAGGTGAGGGCGCTGTTGTTATTTTACTCGCAATTTTCACATCCCTTTCATGTTTGCCCGCAGATGTGTAAAGCTTTGATTACGAGTTCACATTGCAGCTGTGCGTAGTGCTACTACTATCATGACCACAATCCTAAGCATGACCAACACGTGAGCATAAAAGAAAAATCTAGCGCTTTCGTTTGTGTTGAACGCTCCAGCCATTTCCTAAAAACAACAAGAACACCAGTGCTCTTAGGAATTGAATTTACCTCTTTTTCACAACGATTTTCAACTGTTTATCCGCCAGGCATTTTAAAAGGATGTTTGTGTCAAAACTTGGTTTTCTTTCAGTGTTGCTTTAAACGTTAATCTACTGCACAGTTGTGGAATCTGCTAAATTATTGAATATATAATTTTTTGTTGTATAAAAGATATAACCTAAAATCAAATTTTTGTGGCAAGCCAAATAGGACAGAAGTTGAATGGGGCTTGTGCGGTCACGGGTTTAACATAACCAATATTGCAAAGCTTCCGGGTGAGTGGTAAGGGCTCGGGTATGCGTATCTCAAGTTGGTAAGCTCGATTCGGTTCCAGGCCGGGTCTTACTGAAGGCTTAGAACGGTACGTGTCGCCCCTTCCAGTCTCATCTTCGCGGAATACAGTAGATGGGTGCAAGGGTAAGCCTGGCTCCGGGTTCACCTTAATTACTTGCCATCTTTGCAGTAAAAAAGCGGCCGCGTAGCCTACAGCCCAAGTTAAGCGAAATTGGAAGCCCGGAAACCATTCATGACGCCTTTAGCGTCGTAACAGAGAGGGAGAGTAAAAAGTTTCTGTTATGTAAAAAATTGAAAGACTTGCTCACATACAAGCTGCGTTTTTGCACTTGTGCTGTAGTAAACGACTTGCATCATACTAGCTGACCATGTCGGTCACATGCTGTCGTAGGACGATATGGCTCATTACGTAGCGTTTGGGGGAAGTAGACCACCTCAATATAGCATGTAGCCGAGAGTGTACGTTGGCATAATGCGTGCACCTTTTTTTAATTTTACAGAGAAAACTGTGGATGCTCTCTAAACAGAAAAAAAACTGGAATAATACGCAAGTTGTAGATTGATTCAAATTTGTAGAATAGGTTACCGCGTTCATTAATTAATCTCGGTGTTCTGCGATAACTGAGTATTTTACCTTGCGCTTATCTCAAAATTTTCTTCTTTGAACAGCGTCAATAGAGTCTCACAATGACCATAATTTACTGAGACGAGTCAATTATTATCCCAGAAAAAGAAACCTTAGCAAACACCCCCATTTCGAAACGTCGATGGTACATTTTGGGTTGTCAATATGCCGCCCCAAACTGCTTAAAAACAGGACTGATATGTATATGTACCCTGTCGAACGCTCTATCTTCTAAAATTAGTTTTATTTATCATGCCTCGAGACTCCAACTTAGTAGGTTTTTATATTTACATAATTGCCTCAGTGTTTTCCGTATGAGCAGCCTTTTGTGAGTTACACACTGTGCAAAAGAATTTGTTAAAACAATTAACCTCGATAACAGGGCCGCAACAAGCGTACATTTTCGGGAGGCAAAATGATTGCAACTCATTGTTTTACCTAAAAATAAAAATGTTTTTGGCGCTTTAAAATGTTTTTGAAAATTTTTGGGGGGATTGCCCTGTTTGCCCCCTCCGCTGGTTACGGGCATGCTCGATGAAATAGAAATAAATATATTTGGTTTCTGGTTCACTGTATTTTTGAAATAGAATTTTTGAAACGGCAAATGAAATCACTGCTATACTTTTGCAAAAGAACTTGACGGGGAGGTTTTATGGCATCAATGTTTAAGAGTTCATTAAGTTGCTTAATTCGATACAAGTTTATAAGTTTAAATCTTTTCACCATTTACCTGCGCGTCAATATTAATAAAACAATATTATACTTCAATACAATAGTTTCTTAAATATCTATATTACAGTATTTTAAAAACACTATATCAAGCATAGATACCATTTTGCTACATTCTATTTGTTCAAACAAGATGGCCTTTCATTTTGCATCCACCATTCGTTAAGATTTTACGGTTTAAATTCTGCGTTTGTGTAATGATTCTGTATTTCAGCAATTTATCCCTGAAAATGTCGAAGAACATTCTACGGAGGTGATTGAAATTTCCACATCTAACATTGCTTCTCTTGCCTCGACAAGAAAAAAAAGTCTGCGTTTGTCTGGAGCTGAAACAGAGAAAATCAATTCAGGATGCACACCAGCGAGAAGTATGAAGGCATCTTCAGCCGGAGAAGCTCAATGCCACGGCATAAGTATTGTCGACGAATATGAACTACCGACCCGTGAAAACCTTTTCATGAGGTTTGTTTAAAGAGTGAGCGTGAGTATCTTTTGGAATACCGCAGCATTTTTACATTGTCTTTTTTCAACAATTTTTCCGCAATCATCCACAGAAACCTTACTGCGCCAATCATGACTATCTCCAGCTTTTTCAAGAATAACAAGAAACAAATTTCCAAAGTGATGTCTATTGTATTTTACCTTGGTAAGTATTTCTTTTGGGAACAACAAACAACTTCATAATGGAACGCTTATTTTAATTTAACTCACTTACTATTTTTTCTGCTTTTTTATACGTAAATAACATCCTTTAGGATAACGATCAATTTTATTAATGTATCAGAAATAAAAAACGTCAGTAATGGCTACAGATTTACTGAACCGGACAAAGATTCTTGGAAATGTGAACAAAGATTAAAGCCTGTTCACCTCAATAGCTGTAAAATGTGTTGTTGAAGGCATAACAGCAAGCATGATCGCTGCCTGTTCATTGGACTTGAGTCGAGCCATGCCTTTGCTTGTCGTCTGGTCGGTTGTCGCGAGTTACGTCTTGTACGCGTTCTTCATGAAACGATTTGGAGATTCCATTGGAACTGCTGCACGTCCTTTTCTGGACCGCATTTCGGAGAAATGGCTTTGGATAAAATGGTGTTTGAAAATTTGCACTTTTCAAAATTTATGCATAATGGCAAGCGTAGTTCTGTGTCTGGAGGCTTTGGCACACTTTAATATTTTTTGGAGAGATACGGACAAATGAGAAGATCTGTTAAGCAAACATCTTGTGATCAATGGTTTTGTTTAATTGCGCGGACACTGTTACTACTTTTTAACGATTGCAAATCAGTTTAACCGCTCTAAAGGTTGTCGTGGCTTAATCACAGAATTGCTGAAACAGGTCCATATATTTTGTTTTCAACGCTTCTTCACATTCGACCCTCTAAGGCAGGGGTGGGGAACCTGCGGCCCGCGTGAACATTTGATAGGGCCCGCATCAGAATTTTCGTTACCGAAGTTGGAGCACAACATCGCGTCAAAAAGAAACTCATAATAAGCAGGTACTTAGATAGTAAATCAAGAGAAGACATTCTTCCTCATAGTCAGATAAATGTAGAATTTTAGGATAAAAACAATCGATTTTGCGGCCCGCCAGCGATTATGTAAAATTCATGCGGCCCGTGAGAGTAAATAGATTTCCCACCCCTGCTCTGAGGACTGCAAAGCCACTGCAGTCGATTTTGAGGCAGCTTCAGTTATAACTCGCCGACCAACCACGCTGAAGAGTCATTGAGGACATCATACGATGTAGATTTTTGTGTACTTTCTGATCAACCAAAAACAGGAACAGTTGCATTTTGAATTTTGCCCGGCATTGTGTCGTCTGGAATATTTTCAAATGACAATTCAGGCTGGGTTTAATTCAAATTATAAAAATGTGCAATCGTTTAAAACTTTTTTCAACACGTTGCTTCGTTTACATTGCGTTCACAAGCTTGAAACTCGAAGGTTTGACTACTAACAAAAATGTATTCCCTTCTTTTCAAGGGGCTGTATAGCCTTTATTGTAGCTGGCCTCTCCGCGTGGATAGCGCTGGACACATCCAAACGACCAGAGCAGTTGATTTCTTGTGGAGGTTACTTTGTGTTTTTCTTTGGACTTTTTGCCACGTCGAAATATCCTGATCGGGTAAGTCGATTGGATGGAGAAGTATACATCACCTGGATGTGGAGTGAAATAAATTTTGTTTTCATGGCTAGTTGGAGAAGTCAAATGAATATTAAATTTCTGCTTAAATCAATCACTTTCGTGCGGTTGAAGTTTACTATATGTGGGTCAACTCACGGTCAGGTTGATATGCCATTTATGGCTTCCATTAATTGTTACTTGCACCTGCACCAACCATCCTCGAATCACTTTGTCACAAATAGCCATTATTCTCTGTGAAATTATGACGAAAAACCATACATGTTTTCGGGGTGAATTTATCATATATTTATAATTTATGTAAAAATCTGTAACGCGCATTGGGAATATTCCGATCCCGTTCCGATCTTTAGATCCTAAAATAACACAGTGATGCAAAAACAAGCAATTGAAATACTCTCCGCGGTTATTCCTTTTTTCTCAAAGTCAATTACTGGTAGACAACTCACAGGAGTGGCTCCGGAATTTTGCCGGAAAGGAATAACAGGATTTGAAGAAAGCGACATATTTCGCAATAGTGGAGTTTCCTGTTATCTGTGACATCATTCATTTTGTGCAAGTTTCTTTCAAAAAATAGATGTTGCTGCAAAGCATGTAATTACGTGAATTACCCCCCGAGAGTAAAGTTACCACAAATGACATGACAAAAGTCAATTTTATTGACCGGCTTTGGTTATTTGTTTGAATTTGAAAAGAGTCTTTAAAACTTAAAACTTTTATTTCAACTCAAGGGATAACCGGTGATAAGTCAATCAATGCTGGCAAACTGCCTTTTACTAAAACGTACTGACTGCTAAACGCTTGTGTAATCGTCTTGCTTTCGGTTGGATTCTTTGCAGCTGCAAACAAATTTGTAATCAATAACTTTTGGCCGAAGCAGGGGTGTAACGAGATTAGATGGCGCCCGGGCAACAAGCAAGTTTAGCGCCCCCATATTCGAACCTGAGATCTTTCGGAAGCAAATGTACTCTATTGAGAAAAATACCTGTGACATTGTTCGGACTCTTTGGCGCCCCTGGAATAATTTGGCACCCCCATAGTGAATAGGCACCCGAGGAATTTTTCCCCCCTTGCTCCCCGGTCGTTACGCCCCTGGGCTGAAGCAGTAAGGTCCAACATGGGTGTGCGCCCCATGTTTGATTTTTAAAGGGAGCTTTGGCGCTGGCCGACGATGTCTGGGCCCACAGCTTGTTCAAATCAAGGTATTGTTGTGTCAAGCTTCTTAGCTGAAACGAAACGGAGTCCACTTTTTAAGTTATAAGATTTCTGCGTAACCACAAGGGCATATGGAATTTTGCAGGTGATTTGGTGCGGGTAAAAAAGGTTGGGAACCGCTGGGCTAAACTAAACTGAACAAGCATAGCGCATAGGTATGATGTTTCTTTGACGTAGAATGTATTTACTATAGTGCGCGTAAGTATGAACTTTGAAAAAAACGCAGTGGTTCTACGTCGCACTCTTACTGAAATTACCTGTACATTAGCGGCTCTATTTGTGTAGGTAATATGGCGCCCAGTGCTTTGGGGAACATTTATCCAAGTCTGTCTGGGAATGCTTGTTCTGAGAACGCAAGCTGGTTACGATGCATTCAGTTGGATTGCAATGTTTGTACAGACTGTTCTCCATTTCAGCGACGCAGGAGCACAATTCGTGTTTGGTTCCAACTTTTACGAGCACTTTTTCGCGTTCAAGGTGAGATTTCTTTACGTCTTTAAAAGAGAATTCCAACCAAACCAACGCCCAAAGTTGTCAGCACAGTACGAAGAAGGGTGTTCGGTGAAAGCGTTGATGCTTGTTTTGCCCGTGTTTGCAGCACAGTTGTAGCAGAAGCTGGAGCTGTTGAAGTCATGGCACGCGGTCAATGAAGTCAGGTTTCAAGCACAGAACGATTTTACCTCTTTACACGCGACCTGCTGCGGGAGAACGTTTGAAAAATGCCGAAATGCTTATGTGAGCTCATCGCAACCCTATTAAAAACTTCTAAACATATGAGCGCTTTCATGTGTTAATATATACGCCTGAAATAAAAATTATCCCGTGTACTGGAAAACTACGCAATAGGTTGTGAATTCCCTCCCTATAAAGAACAAAACAGCTAGAAATACACGCGCGGAGGGACAGTCCGGCCGGATGAAGATATGGTTGGGTAAACACTTGTTTTGGAAATACAGTATTGACTGAACCTTTTAAAATGTATCCTGACATTTTGACTTGCAATGAGTTTTTGTGCGTGTTCACGATAAATTATGATCGAAGCTTGAAGATCACCTGCTGTGTGGTTTACATTTCATATTGTCAACATCACATTTTTGGCTAATCTAGGTTGTTTCTTGCAATATACAAGTATAGTCAAGAGCTAAGCTACACGTAACATCAAAAGGAAGTTTTCCATTCATCAGAGGAAAAGTTTGAAAAGCGTTTTTGTTTTTCATTTGGAATTAAAAAAACTCATGAAAGAAGAAATATAGTTTAAGTTGAATGGTTGCATATGCTTTTTTCTAGGTACGTATACCTAGAAAAAACTATATGCAACGTCATTATTTATTTCTTAGATTGCAATTATTGCTCTAACAGAATTATGAACAGATAAGGAATCAGTCATGGCACTAATCGAACTAAGTGACGGCTCTGGCAATACTAACAACCTTTCTATAGATAACTATAAAGTCTTAACAACTCCCGTGTAATTTATGACACAGTTGTTTTCAAACTTATTAAAGGACACTGCATTATTTTTGGTAGCTTCAGTTTTTGAAGTCACATTTTTCCAGGTATATTTCTTCGACTCGATTTGACTCGGTGCATGCTCTGCTTAGTGGTATCTTTCCATCAAAAATTCTACGCGACGTTTTCTTTTTCATGGGAGATTTTGTAGGATTGATTTTTTTGTGATGGGCTAATTTGTGGAAGGCGTGCAGTTTGCATAGTTTTTATTGCGTGCTGGGTTATAACTTTCCAGTGTTACGAGCTGTTTTCTTCAGTGAAATTTGTACATGTAAAGTTTTTCTACCTTGGAAAATTTCGATGAAATGATAATGTGAATTTGACGCTAACTGGTTCTATCCGTGTGTTAATGTTGCCTCTCGATACCGGCAAGGCCTGTCATTAACATGCGTCTTTGTTACAAATTCACTGTAAATAAAACATCATTGAACCAAGGCAGTTGTAGTTTGCATACCGAGCAAATCATTTGTAAAATTCTCATGCAGGTTCTGCCCACCATCATCTTCTCTAGTTCTTTCATATCAATCCTGTACTATCTGGGTGTGATGCAATGGCTAGTTCAAAAGTTGGCTTGGCTTCTGAGGTTTTCAATTGGTACTTCTGCCACGGAAACGTTGGTTGCAGTAGGTCTGTTTAAGTTGATGCCTTGTGTTTTAAAGTTATCATAAGCGTATATTAAAAATCACGACCTTCCCTCTCGCAACATTTTTACCTTCACTGCAGCTATGAAAAACCAATGCTCACATCGACCGATGTTTTTTTGTTCGCTCCGGAACCTGATCGCAGTGACTGACCCTCGTCGTTCTGAATTTTAAATACAGTAGGATTTGACTTACGGCTACATTCAGAGACAGCGATCTTCCAAAATTACTCGATGACTGCCGCGTTTCGAATGGTTGACTGAAGTCATTCGAAATACAGTAGCTAAGTCGCAGTTTTTCTGTGTACAGTATTAGATTGCATTACCAATAAAAGCTTTGGTTTACTGCGAGATAGCGCGCCAACAAAAATGTTTTTGGGCTTTGTCTTTCTCTGAGGTTATTTTAAACTACTGTAGAATTAATTTTACAAACGTTGCGCTGACATCCAGCTGCATCGTTTAAGCTTGCCCCACTCGACATGGCTTAAGATTATAGACAGCGTTCGTGTGAGCTTTTAAACTGTTTCAAGGTGACTAGCCTTACGTAAAAGAACACATGCGTTAGCTTTTGAAAAAAGTTTGGACACTCAAAACATTAAATGCATTCTTTCCACGTTAAAATAAATGCAGATCAATTGTGTATAGTTCAGAGACGAGGGTATATTCACTAACACACACTGGCCGTCAAACGTTGATATAGGACATAACACGTAACTCGAGAACCGGATTTTGCACAGGACGCTGATGGTTGCCTGTTGGTTCACACGCATTCATTGGAAAAATCACGTGATATCCACTTTCATCAGACAGTGTCACGTGCACTGTCAGAAACCGTGCTGGAGAATATGAAAACGTTTTGCGCCTTTCCTTCTTTGTATTTTCCTATTTTGGTCACAAATCTTTTAAATCTCTCAACGTTTTCCTTGCTACCGTTTTCCTCCATATTTTACGGTCACGTGACTACTTTTCTTTTGTGCGCACGATTAGCGCCATGTAGATATCTTCTGAGCCTTGAAAAACTCTCATTTTGGCTGGCTTTAATGATAGATATAAAGCCTCTATTTCCTTGCCCGAAAAATGTAAACATTGCAGACATACCTTAACATGATAAACATCTATTCAGGCAACATCTTCATAGGCCAAACCGAATCACCTCTGTTTATCCGTCCTTACATCGAAGATTTAACCACATCTGAAATGCATACAGTTATGACAGCTGGCTTTGGAACAATTGCTGGGATACTGATTTCGGTTTTTGCAAATTTTGGGGTAAGTGATGTTTAGCGAAATTCCATGTAACGAGCTTTTCTCCTTGTCATCCACGCTTTGTTATTTTTTTGAGGTATAACTGTATCGTCAAGAGTTTAAACGATCAAGTAAATTAGAAAAATATTAAGTGATGAAAAAAGAAAAGTATACTTTGAATTTGCGACACAAGGTTAAAAAGGGCCACTTTTGGAAACGACAGAAAGTAACTTGCTTTAAGTTGTAGGGCACGTGAATTCCACCAATGTCGAAATAAAAAAATCATTCGACAGGGAGTTTTATGCTTTTATAATTTACCGAACATAGCTTGACGTTTAAATGTTTCTTGATGTTTTTATTTTGTAAAAAACATTGATCGGCAATTTGTGTTTCGACTGCAAAATATTGTTGCTTGGGCCGAGTTAGTCAAGATGAAAGCCATCACTTTTGTTCGCCGAGAAGGATATTACTGTAACTGCACTGTTTCAGGTTGTATCTTGCTGTTATGTAACGTGCAATGGGGGAAATGTTTCGAGCTTTGCGTTTTGACGTTGTCACTGGTGCTTTCATTGTTTCGCAGTTGCCACTTATACAAAGATACCTTTCATTGCTTTCAACACAGTCATAATTATTTTCCTAATATTTCATATCTTTAATAATTATCAGTCATAATAATTATCATACCTTTCAACACAGTCATAATTATTTTTCAGAAAACAGCTGATTTTCGCAAACACCGATTGAAATACAACCTAATTGCTTGTGAAATGTTGTTAGAACAAAACGGTCTCACTCCTCCATTGTTTTCAGATCCAACCTGTCTATCTTGTCTCAGCCAGTGTAATGGCCGCGCCGTGCGTTCTAACCGTCTCTAAGTTGTTTTATCCGGAAACTAAAAAATCTAAATCAATGGATTGCAACTATTTACTTCGCAAGGAAAGGTGAGAATAGTTTGTTAGAAAGTCATTTTTAGATTCTATTTCATGAATCCTATACCAAGGTCACTGGTGAATTTGCTTATGAAAGTGTTACTGAGAACCAGGAGTTTTTGTTTCTTTATCTCGAGCATTGCGGGTTGAGTTAAAAGCAGCATCCTGACTCAATATAAAAACAAAAATTATTACCTTTTCCTTGACGAAAACAATACACGTGTGCTTCCACATCACACGCTGCAAGCGTAATAGATTAACATGTGATAAGGTCACAATTTTGTTGAGAAATCTGCAAAAATATAAGCACAGAGCGTATTTTGCACTCATCCGATTTTGCCCTGATTTCATTGGAACTTTACTCAGTTTTAGCTTTAATCTTTAATCCTTCATGGGTGTTGCACATTTAGGAAGATTCTCTTAAATCACACGACGATAAAAAGTAATTGGTTAATATGCACATTTATTCATTCATTTTCACTCCCACTTTTCCTCTGGGAAGGGTCGAGGGGATAGCAGACCTAGGAGGACTCGAAATACCTCACTGTTTTCAGAAATCACAGGTAGCTCTGCTCGCTGCACACCAACATGGGACCAAGCAAGGTCTGAAATGTAGTCACGCCACCTGGTCCTTGGTCAATTCCCCGTTGGTGTACCCAACAGCGCTTGCCTCGCCGATCTTTCGTAGGACATTCTGGTCACATGGGCGAACCAATGCAGCTGGGATCTCTCGATTTGGAGGAAAAGTGCCTCGACATTCAGTGCTCTACGAATTCCACAGCTGCGGCACTGTTTTGCAAAGTGTCACACGGCACCGTGAACTCTTCGCAAATATCCCATCTCTGCCGCTTGTCCTTGAGATAGCACTTTTTCAGTCATTACACAAGATTCACGACCATAGGTTAGGATCGGAACACAGACCAATTTAAAAACTGGCACCTTTGCGGTGTCTGAAAACTCCCGTTTTTTACCACAGAGCAATAAATATCACGCAGAACTGCGTTTCCTTTATCAGTCCTTGTATTAAGCTCCTTGCTCGGCTTTCCGTCAATCGTGAATACCACCCCGAGGTACTAGATTTCTCAACCTACTCCAGTGCAGTGGCGTTTGCGTGCAAAGCGCACTGACATGGGTTTCCGAAAAAGACGCTATACTTCGGTATTTTTAGTGCTAATTTTCATTCCCTTTTGGTCGCAAGCCGGTGAACAACGATCAAGTTCATGTTGCAGACTCTGCTCAGAGTTGCATCAAATCGCCTGAAAGCAGCAAACGGTTGATCCTGCAGTTTACAACCGTGACACCCTCGTCGACTCGACTGTCACTGTCTATTGAATTCATATTATAGACTATAAACAGGAGTGGTGACAGCATACACCATTGTCGCATGACCTGATGGCCAGCAATAGGCGGCTATCAACACCGCACTCCAGCTACACAAAGGTTTTCACGAAGAACCCAGTCATATGCTTTCTCGAGGTCAAAAAAACATGCCTAGAAATCTTTGGCATATTCCCAAGATTTCTCGAAAGTTTGCTGTAAAGTAAAAATTTAGTCTGTAGTGCTACGCCAAGGCAAAAAACGGACTGGGTATCCTCCAGCTTTGGTTCAATTATTTCGCGACATCTTTTTTCAAGGCAGTAGGCATACACTTTTCCAGAGAAACTAAGAAAAGGGACGCTCCGCGAGTAAGTGCATTCCTTTATTTGTGTATGAGGATTGCAATCACATTTTTCCAATTTGTCCAGAAAACCAGGTTACACACAAATCAATCAAAAAGAACTCTTCCTTTTTTCAAGGATTTAAGCATTTTATTTCTTATTTCATTGCAATCTACAGCCTTCCCAGGCTTCCGCTTCAATTTTTTGACAGCTAGGAGGAGTTCGGTTGCAGTGATTTTTTCCTCCCTCAAACATACATACCTTCTGTGTGTATGCTGGTGTGATAGTGACTAGATTCAGAAGACCGCTGTATCTGCCAAGGATTTCCTCCTTGTTGCTGAGCACTACACGATCTTCGTCTTTCACGCATAGCAATATCAGATTTTTTTCCGGGAATACGATAGTTTTCCAGAACACTTCATTCGCTTGCCAGTACTTTGAATCTAGTTTATGCTCAAAATTCATCCAAGATTGCATCTTGGATTATTTCACTAAAAAGGCTGTGGACTTTCGCGCCTCGACGTTCTGTGCATGCAAAGAAGATTTTATTTTGTTATGAAACTATGTCTTGTACACTACTTGTTTACTTGATTAGCATCTTCTCCCTGGTTCCACCAAAGCGTTACCTTTTTGCTATTATTCGTCACATCAGCTCGTTATATTTATGTCAACCAGGGCTTTCCAGTTTAATTGGTAGAACATCCCAGCCTTTGTACGAGGTATGTTTGTGTATAGGCTCTGTTGGTTTTTCAAAACGCAAGTTGCAGACCACCAGGTGGTGATCAGTCGACAGATATGCACCTCTTTTGACATGAACGTCCAACACTGATGGAAGCAAGTCTGCCGAAACTATGCCGAAATCAAATCTGCACCAGGTGTACTTGTGCAAATTTCTATGCAGGAAGAAAGTGTTTATGATGCACAGTGCGTTGTTACAGGACAGTTGCACCAGGAGCCTTCCGTTATCATTTACGTCAGCATCACCATGTAGGCTAATCACACCCTTCCATAGCACACCATCGTTCCTAAATTGTGCATTGAATTCTGCAAAACTGATCGCTGATAAAGGGTTAACCCCTTCCCAGGGCATCACTAACAGCTTCCACGAATTCCGGGTACAATGCACTTGAGTTTGGGCCGTATACCTGGATCAAATCAGTGAACCCTCCAACAACTTAAATCTGAAGATGCACACCCTTTCTCCTAGTGGGATCAATTCATCAACACAAGTTGGCAGCTGAGGGCTTGCACGTATCCCTACTCCAGCCTGGGCAAACCTTGCTGGCTCAATTCCGGAGTAGAAGAATTTCCACCCATCGTCCACCTCAACAGTTTTGGAGCAACAACTCTTAGTCGAAGATATGCCCATAACCTCCAAGCAATATCATTTGGCTTACTCGACCAGTTCGTACTCTTTCCATGTGAGTGAAGTGATTCTCCTGCTTCCAAATGTTAGCTTATGGCAAGATTGCCGTTTACGCGTGGTGATCAAGTTTCCCAGAGAAAATTTACTCAGCGCTGTCCCCCTTTCATTTTCCAAGATGCATAGCTGGCATAACAAAGAGCGTTGGTGGGGGAGACTGCCAAGAATATTTTTAAAGGCCCCATCTATCTAAAGTTGTAGCGCGGTTCTTGGTCACGTGCGCGACGACAGATGCACGGCGGTTTTGATAAATGTTGCGCATTTCATGGTAATAACCGCCCAATTTATATCATTGGACAGACTGGTCGCGCCATTTGCGCAGCAACTTTGCGATATCAGGGAGCGACAAGGGTAGGCGTTTCGTGTAGGAGAGGCCTTGCATTGAGTCTACTGCAAGTGCAGTCACCCTGCAATCACTGCACCTGAAAAGGAGAGGCTATGTATTGCCCTATCACTTTTGCTTAATGGGAAGGGTGGACGATGATTTTGGTTCCTTTCTGCCTACTATACCTTGCATTTTCATTGTTTTCCTCATGGGCGAGATGTTGTGATGAGAGGATAGTAAAACATATCATGGAACACAGTTCTATTCCGCACCAAAGATAAAAAGACCTTCCGCATTAAAACACCCAGACAGTAGCAACACCGTTCTCCTCACGTCAATCAATATCTTGAACCGAATGATGTGACAACAGCAAATCACTCTACGTGCGCGACGGTAGAAAAACTTGCGCAGGAGGCAAGACTCCTGGTTACAATTGTAATGGCTTTTTTTGGTGTTCATTTATCATATAGTTACACCGAGCACGGACAATGCTACAAGCGATACGGGTTTTTAGGAAAATTTGCAAGTGTAGAAATGAAAGTTCTTGTACCCAAGGCCAACAACCTTTGCTTCTCGCCTTGGACAATTCGTGTATTATGTTGTACTTAATTTGTACAGTGCAGTGCACAAGTTTGCCAAGGACACTCCACAAATTAAACTCTCCGCTTGCTTTTTTGGGCTGATTTTTGACTTGTTGCTCCACAATATATCGATCTTTTTGAATTTTTACCGATTGGTTTTGAGCGCAATGGTAAAGCGTGTCGCCAGAAAGCTTGAGTGCTCAACCTCCATGCTCCGTTACAGGGGGTAGAACTTTTTTCATGTAACCTCGAACGACCTTGTTTTCGCTTGTGCGACCCGATCAGAGGCAAACCCAACGCAAGCCGCGCTGTTGCCAACTCCTCTAAGTCAGATATGCTTGTTGCAAATGCTACTCATGAAGATAGTTTTGGCTTCAAAAAGTCTTCGTCTGCAATGTCGTATGTTCTATTTACAACTTATAGAAAGCAAATGTTTGTGATTATTTTCCGGTTCTGACATAAACATATTTTACGGTTGACCTGAAGCCAAGCGCGGAAAAACTGTTGACAGTAAACTGCTGCGCACAAAGATTTTGGTTTTCTTCATTTCAGGGAGAAGAAAAACATTATTGAAGCAGCATTCATCGGTGCATCAGAAGGAATACCCTTAGCATTCAACATTGCAGGCAACGTGATGGCTTTCCTTTCGCTTCTGGCAGCCATAAACAGCTTACTTGGATGGTTTGGTGGTTTGTTCAATTACCCTCAGCTTAACTTCGAGGTTTGTCTGATTAGCTTGCCGGATATCATAAAAGTTTGCTTTTCAAATAATTATAAGTGAAAATCATTGTTCCCGATAGATTTTGTTTTATTCGCGCAAAAGTGTTTTAAACTGCAACTGAATGTTTTCCAGTTAGGCTAAAAGTAGTGCGTTACGATTTTCCGTTGTTTCTCTGTTACGATGGCACAACAGGACTTGAATGCTGTTGAACTAACCAATGAATTGAAGAATCTTCTTCTCTCACGTAATCCAGTGAAAACGAGGAAGTATTCTCTGGTCACTTTAAACGAATTTTGTTTGAAACTCGAAACGTTTTTATTAGGAATTGCTTGGCTTGTAGAAAATCTTATATGCCAAAATCTTATTCTAACTAAAACAAACTCATGGTGATGAGTAAGACAAATAGTAGGATAAAATGTAAATATTGTTACATTCTTAGTTGCAGTTTATCGGCAGTAACATTTGTTTTTCTCGGTCTGTATTTAGTAACCACTGATCATTACTGTTATATCTAACTTCGCAGCTTATATGCTCTTACGTGTTCATGCCAATCTCATTTTTGATGGGAATTGAATGGTCTGAATGTTTTAAGGTGAGTGTCACAGCATTTTACTACCTGTGAAGCACAGGAAAGCTGCGGAATATAAACGAATGACTCGCCATTCTCCGAAAAGGCAACAATGTAAATTATTTGTAAGCAGCTACAGAGGACGCGACACTACTTGTTAGAGCGTGGATTGCTTTTCTGTGCAGGAATGACCACGATTTCTCTGCCTATTGCCAGAGTTTGATNAATTACAACTGCAAATGAATGTAATTAATTAGCCTACGCATTTATANTTGATTGTAATTGATACTTTTTGGTCTGGTGTAATTGAAATTTGCATAAAAAAAATTACCAAATTACAATTGCATTTTGCTTTCAACAACTTGGCAAAGTTTGAACAAATACATAAAGAAAATCAGTGATACACTTTTCATGTGACCTTCTGCAATTGTGTTCGCAAATGTGGATGTACAGAGTTTATCAGGAGCATAGCACGATTGCATGATATAATGAATACGCAGGGTAGCTACTAGCTATAGCCTGTGGTTTTCCACCTTGTTTTACTGGGACCCCTTATAGCACTCCACTATAACTTGACGACCCTATCAACGTCATCCAATCCCAACGAACCTGGTTTTCTGATTTCTAGCAAGCCACCTCGAGGGCTTTCCCATCTCCAATTGCCATTTGCCAGCTCTCCGTAATGGCCCGCCACCCCAGGTTGAAACCACTGACCTAGACTGACCGATAAACAGCACAGAGCACGTGTGATGCTTTTACATGACGTGTTGGTCGACGCAGTTAATACATGATTTACTAAGAACGCTTGCGATAGTGGCGGAACCACAACATGTGTGTATGGAGCGAGATGGCATTCGCTGCAGGGCTCCGCGGGGACGAACAAAGCGTTAGCGTGGTTAGGTTTGGTGCCAGGACCTGGCTGCATGTTGTACGCCAGGTTCAGACAAGGGAAATATGTGTTCTGTTCTCAGTGTTCTGTGCATAACGTGCAGAAACTTGTTGCATTTTAAGTCCATGCTTTGAAAGCGTTTTTAACTGTTTAGGTTTGAAGCGGTGTTTACTTTTCGTNAGGGGGTGTTTAGTTAAATTTTGTTTAAGACAGTTACGTAGGTCAATGTTAGGNACGTAAAACGCTCGNGCTCAGCGTGGATGGATTGGTGCAANGAAACGGCNCACGGGCGGTGCTGCCAGTTATTTGCCACTGCAACAACGAGCGCGCAAAACGCGCAAAATGCTATTGGGCTGCTATGTCCAACTGAAATTCCTTACTGGGATAAAAATTGTCATTGTCTTCATAAGGGCCGCACATTGAATGACTTTATCACGCGAACAGCAATCGCAAAATTTCCAATGTTACTTATGGGTTATTGAAAACCGATTTTTCATTTCCTATTTTTCACCAGGCAGGGGAGTTAATCGGGATTAAAATATTTACGAACGAGTACATCGCTTTCGATAAATTGGGCGTTCTGATTCGAAATCGAGACAACGGGACGATACCGAAAATGATCAACGGTGAGCTGCAGTGGGTGGATGAGCGAACAGAAGCTATTGTGACGTACGCGATGTGCGGTTTCGGCAACGTGGGATCGATAGGAATTATTCTTGGTGGTTTAAGTGAGTAATGTAAAGTTTGTCATCACATACCATTATAAGATGTTTTATGCTTGTCTTATTGAACCTTTGACACATTGCATCATCGACAGGCTTTTGTGTGAAGACGAAGTATTCCGTCACGAGTGCAGAGATTGGATAGTATCAGTTGCAGAACAGCTGTTTTATTCGCAATAACGGGCATTGGTGTTCTTCCACCTGTAAACCAATGGCTGTGAACTGTTTGTATTTAATCTTACTATGATAGTTGCGTGGTCGTTGCGAGCAATTTATCACTCCTACTGTCTACTGAAAAACGCAGATGTATTGCAATCAAATCTACATAAAAGAAAAAAGTAAAAAAAAAGATTTAAATCAACGAATATGCAAAAGAATGCCATAGGGACTACGGCTGTCATTCGAAGATAAAATGAAGCTGTGTAAAAGAATCGAGTAACCTAGGTTCATAACGTATGTTTTCTTGTTAGCACATTATGGTTGTTTAGTCAACACACCTGTCTTGCTTACGGCAAGTCTTTCGAATTTCAACAAAAATAGTGATGTCTGCGGAGTCAGCTTGCCCTTGATGAAATGTTTGTTTCGAAGAGTAGAAAACAATAAGGATTAGGTTAAGTTTTCGTTGAGCATAGCATAAATGGAGTGTTTACCACCTGCATTGATTTCAGCAAGAACCTAATGCGAAAGCAATTATTTTCCACATTAACAATTCTTGCAGCTTTTGATATTCTTACTAAGGTACATGACGTCATATGTAGGTAACTTTGGCATCGCGGTTGCAGGCAGGAACACCGAAACATAGGGCATGGCGGCAGTGGCGTAGCCAGCCCAAAAATTTGGGGAGGCCAAAATGTTTGATTTTAGGCAAATTACACTATTTTGCTTAGAAAAACGCCTCTCAAAGCACAAAATCATCAAATTTTCTAAAAATTTTGGGGGGCTATGGCCCCTTTGGCCCCCCCTGGCTACGTCTATGCATGGCGGTGCATTACTCCCATGGTCTTTCGCAGAGGAAAACGGGAGCAGAAGTGCTTCTTTTATCTTTATGAACACAATCATTGGTAAACCCGGCTAAAAGGTACTCGGGCTCAGCCCGAGGAGCCCGTGTGGTGGAGTCGCCACTGGGTGGTGTGGTGGAGTCGCCACTGGGTGCAACTTACAAATTTGTAGCCATCATCTATATCTCGGAATAAGCATAGTTCCAATACAAGTTAAGATACTTACGGAACTGTATAACCAGGTCTGCTACAAGCGCTGTTGCAAACATGTATGATGACCTTTTCTGATGCTTGTGGTCAAGTGTTCCACGTTACACCGGCGACATATATCCACTGCACTTAGACTAATCTAACAGCAAGGCGGGAAATGCAAAGCCATTACACGAAATCTTGTTACTCCTGGCATGCATTTTGTACTTCGCGCTTACCATAACGATAGCAACAATTGAAATCGATTTCAACAAATAAAAATACGTTAGACTTCATCGTCAGAACAAGCAAAGTGACGGTTGATTTGTTAGATAAACATTGCAGCATAAAACGAACAAGGAACACATGAGTTTGCAACATGGTTTATTTGCAATTTCCAGTGAGACACATATCGTTGTCGGAGTTGGGCTCAGTAATAAAAAAAATTCGTCATTAAATTTTTTAATCATATTTTGGGGAAAAGATTACTTTTCAGTTTCAATGAGTTTGTCAAGTACAATAGGTTTTTCTCAACAATGAAAACAATTTTTGTTAAAAATTTTTTTAAATTTATTTTATTGAAAAGAAAACTTCTTTCGCAAATGTTTTCGCGAAAAAAGTTTTTTACTGCGATTTTTTAAATATAGCAAAATTTGTACATAGTGCAAACGGGCAATCATAGATCTGTCTTAAACCATTTTGGTATGCCATACGTAGTAAAATTGCCACTCCCGTAAATTGAAGTGACCCTTTGAAGGCTTACAGCCATGTTATTGTTACGCAGTAACGACCAACAGAAGCAAAATATACTCGCAAGTTTGGCAGCGTGCCTCAAATGATCGCGCCTGAGTAAACAGTAATATCATCACTGACTGACACCACAACAGATGTTGTGAAGTGTGTTGTTATACCGGCTAATAAACTGTCATTGTAATAGAATAAATCAATTAATCGAAATTGAAGCGATCGACCTCAGTTTCTGACAATTTTTTGTGTCTTAAGGTCAATCTCCACTGAGGAGTTGCCAGGAGTAGCCGCGCACGATTCTCTGTTTGTTTTGTTGCGTCGGGTAATTCTGCGCTCGTGCACGGCTCGGCACGGCAACTCCTGGCGCAATAAAACAAACAAAGAATCATGTGCGGCTACTCCTGGCAACTCCTCAGTGTAGATTGGCCTTTAATCCAATTTTCTATGGGCCCGAATGCTTTTTCCGTGCTTCCGTGTGAACACGCATGATTAGGATTATTTCAGTTCGCTAATTACCAGGTTGGAATTGAAACCTCCCCGTCACGTCAGGTTTACAAGATACAGTTGTGTGTAACCTATTAAAAGAACGTCTTGCCTTTAGGTATTGAGTGACTTTGAGAAAAACTTAATGGACTCGGGGTTCACAATAGGGAAAACGTAGTAACCACGGATTCTTGCTCAACACATCAAGTATAAAATGGGGTTGATTTAATGTCTGTCCCACTTAGTAGGACATCTAAATACACCATTTTACACCTTAAACATGGAGCATGTAAAGCCAACAAAGTTTTAACATTATTTTTTTACAAAACAATTCAAGCAAAACTTTTGCGAAACAATAAGAGTACTAGTCAATGCGATGATAATCACGAATATACAACTTTGCATTCAAAACAAATACTAGTGAGTGAGGGGATTTTATATCAAAACTAAGACGCGACGTGCTGTAGCCAACATGGTTGTGATATCATTTTGGTGAGAAATTCGTAGAAAATGAAAGAAAGTCACCGATATGTTGTTGCCATATGAAGAAAAAAGGTACAGCTTTCCCCTTCCAGAAGGCGGGGTACGGCGATCCTCCACTTCCCCTTTGTTTACACCACTGCTGATAACACAAGTTACAGACTCTTAAAAGAGCTTTGAAAATAACTCGTTTATAAGAAAGTGTCCATTCAACTTATACAGATTTTGAGTCTGAGACATACAAAATCAAATAGTTTTTCTAAGACATTTTTCTAAAAAAAGTGGATTACTGAAAATAAGTTGAAGTTTTTTGCTGTTCCTAGAAATTTTAGTTGTTGTTTTGTGAAGAGTATTCCAACCATTGTTTGTTACAAACATTTATGAATATACTAAACGCTTATAAATCCTTGATTTACTTGGTTTACTTGGTCTTTGGTTTACTTGGTCTTTGGTTGTGTAAGTTTCGCAAGATTTTCGCATAAAACGTTTTTCCGTATGCAGAAAGTTTGTGTTACTGTAGTGTTTTCAACATGATATCTATATTTGCAATTTGATCATCCTGGTAAATTAATGCAATATTTGATACGCCTTTTTGGTCAAATAAGCACAGCAGTTATCAAACGAATAACATTTTCGAAATTGTTTTTAGCCTCCAGTGACAAAGAAATGCATATCACACCGCACACATGCATCCCGCTTGTCAAATTGATTCGTTAGTTATGACCGTACAAATTTCCATCCTAAATGGTTGTCTGCTCATCTATGCCTTTACCTTGAGAATTTCTGTCTTGTAGCAATGCGCATGATGATAAACGTGTAGTTTTTACTGCTCCCTGCAGGTGTAATTGCGCCGAAACGACAGTCGGAAATGGCCAGGATAGTCGTTCGTGCACTGGTTGCTGGGATCTTCGTATGCATTCTCAACGCCTGTGTTGCTGGTCAGTTTATTTAAGACTTCTTGTATTCACTGCCGCTGCATCTTTAACTGACGCTGGACGCCTATACCATATAGTAGGCGGTCCCAAATACGTCTATCGTTGATCTTACCAGCAGGTTAGGTGTCACCAAACTTTTCTGGTGCATCACAGGAAACCTTCTTTACTTGAAAGGGTGGATGCATCCCATGTTTGGTGACACATGAATTTCGCTACAAGCTATTTTACTTTAGGCAACTTTGCACAATTCGCACAATATCCCCTTTTCATAGCTCCACCTCTGGCGTTTTTCTTGCCTTTCTCTTATAATTAATTATAACCAGGAATTAATAAACAATTAATCCCCTAGGGATTAATTAATTATTTAATTGCTTATTTTGTGGTTTTTATTTCATAACTTGCTAACCACAAACGCTAGAAAGCCAACCAAGGTCTCTAAAGATGGGGAACTCCGCCTATTTTTCTATTCAAAAAAGAACCACAAAGGTTGAGGTTCAGGGCCAATTGAAGTGGGCCAAAAAGAAAACCTACCCCTATTGTGACATAACCTACAAGAAAACTCAATCGAAACTAGAAGACTTTCCGCATTTTTGGAGTGTTTGAACACCTCTCTAGCTCTATCGGCTGGAGAGTGATGGCTGAAATAGTCCATAGCAACATATCGGCTTCTGCGGCCCCTAAAGGCTTGGTTGTAACAAGGTTTGATTGAAAACTTGGAATGCTGAAAAGCCTTATTTCTCTGCCCCTTAATGCCGAGGCTTACTCAGTTCGACATTTTCTTCTCGATTCCATTACCAATTATTTTCTTTTCGTTTTGGTTCTATTGTAAACGTCTCCCCAAGATATTTAAACTTTTACCCTGTTCCTGGAGGACTTCAGTGAACACTTTGTAGGGCGTCCTTTCCTGTCTATGGCGGTCCAAATGTATGCACATGTATCTGAGCAATATGTTTTTTATCAGTAAAAGTAAAGAAAAAATGTGCTTAACAACGGATGAATAATGACGAAGATAACCAAGAATAAAACAAAAAAAACTGTTTTTGTATCGCCACAAAGAGCGTCTGTTATAAAAAAGAAAAATAAAGAAAAAACGTTGTAAAAGAACGTTTGAAAAACTTTTTGAAGGGGAATAATTTGACCTGATAAGACTTGATAAAATTTAATGTCAATTACGAAGTTTTTAATGTGTGCTTACTACTCTAGGTATGTGTCAAGACTGGATTAAAATGTAAACAGAAAAAAGTTGCGGTAGCAGGTGTCAAAAATTCAAATTTCAAATAAAGATTTTTGTTCACATTACGCGAATTCATTTTGTATAAACTTGTTGGATAACATTTTCTAAAGAATATTTTGGTAGTCCTTCTTACTGTCTGTAATAATTTTCTCTTCTTCAAATTGTGAATTCCCCGCACTACTGCATTTGGCTTTGGAAGTCGTATTCACTGATTTACGACTACTACACAACTTTGCAGAAACTATGTAATACTTTCGAAAAAATTGAAGTTATGGTAAAGTTGCATCATGTTTATCCATTGTAATTTTGTTTTTATATACCATTAGGATTAGAGTATGTCGTCGTAAACTATAAATATTTTATAACAATCGAAGGCGTATGAAAGTAGGTACGAATAAGCTACTACTGCTTTGCCATGCAGCTGATTAATGGAGCTATGATATGAAGAACGTCAGCAACCTAAGAGTATTTCCTACATACAAAATATACTCTGAGAAAAGTTATGCTCTCCACACGACAACATAATAATAAAGCTGTGTACAGTAACGTTAAGATTAAATTCATTGGAAAACTGGAACGCCCTCATCATTAATCCAAGCTAGGACCGTAACCACCTGATATTTTCGGGAGGGTAAAATAATTGTAAGTTGTTGTTGAACCATTTTTGCGGGGGGGGCAAAATAGTTGGAACGTGTTGTTGTACTTAACAACTAAACATGTTTTTTAAAATTTCGAGGAGGGGGGAGTTGCCTGGTTCTCCCACTGGTTGTGGTCCTGATCCCAGCACTTCAGCAGTTCCATTCTGGCCTGGAGTGGTGTCGCTGGACAGAGCTCCAGATATTAATCAAATAATCTCCCTCAAGTGCAGACTTATACGTTCTTCAGCCAGNCAAGATGATCAGTANATGTATGGATAACTGATAGGCAGGTGGGAAATGTTTCTCCATTCTGTCAGCCCGTGCAGATAAAACAAANACAANTNTTCATTTCTCCCGAAAATATGTGTTTGATGTTGAATATCCCATACAGTAGCTATACTCACTTGTTATATCCGCTGTAAAATCGTTGTTCTACTGTCATGGCAATATTGCTTTAGGAACCATCACTGAGTATTGGAAGGTTTAACTGAATGAAATATGTTGTACCCACACCTCAAAACATGTTTGACTTAGCATTAAAATGTTTAATGAAACTTGTACGAGGTGATGCAGAAGCTGTCAATGCCTCAGGTGCGCGTGCTTCGCCCTCAGTGAAAGCGTCCCGGTGACAAAGTACAGGATTTTTCCAAAGATTGATGTCTGATGAACTCATAGGCACAGGTTTAAGAACTTACCGCAGTTTTTTTCAGACAAAAAATTGCAGAACGTGTTTATAAACTCAAGAGATCACTTGATCCTGTGTGAAAGGCTGGCGCTGCCAGCAGCACCAACACGTGCACGTCACGTACGAGCCATTTAACAGAAACGATTTTCGAAAGGCAGCGGTTACTCCCACAAATGATTAAGTTTGCTATGCTGCTCAAATTCTGCCTGTGCACAGGTCACAAAAATCAGCACGCGTTGATGTTCCTTCATGGAAATCGATTTCGCTAGGCGAAAATAGACTTCCATTAAATAACATCAATGCGTGCTGGTTTTTGTGCTTGTGCACAGGCAGAACTTGAGTTGAAGATATGGGTAGACAAGAATCGCCACAGTTATTAGAAAGGAAGGGACAGGTTGATACTGATGCTCAAGAAACAGGTAGAGCTTCCAAGTATTGTTTGCTAAGATGCTTTCAATCCACTTGAAAAGTACACATGTATCATCTCCGGAATTCAACTTTTTTAACGTTAGATTTATATGAAAGCGGATGCTCAGAATTATTCTGGTTTTATATATATGCTGACTTTCGTCAACGAATTTTCAAAGCTTGCCATTTTTTCATCTTGCTAGGCTCTTGCTTTGAATAACGAACATGAAAAGTTTATGATTTTTTTCTGTTTAGGTTTCTTGTACGTGCCTCGGCCCATCGTATGCACTAACATATGGGATGCGCCAAGCTGGACTAACACTGATCGATCACGACTGTTTGACTGCTGCTCACGCTCCTTTGATGCTACGTAAGTTTTTTTGCCTAACCTGTAATATTTTTTGTAATACGCCATCCCACTACGAACAATGATGACATCCTTTACAGTTTGTACTATTTGAAGCACAAAGTATATCTAGAATTCGGTGGTTATATTTGGCCAAATATGTTTTGCACTTAAAATCGCCTTGATATATCAATGTAAAAAGTAAGGCCATCTTTTATGACCTAAAAAAGTTGATTATATGACTTTACTTTTCAGAAAATGTGACTTTATATGACCAAACAAAAATGACTGAGCTAGAACGTATACAACTACTGCACAAAGAAGCTTTACCAACGAAAATAGACATAAGAGATGGTAGCCCCATGGTTTGTTGAACCGCCACTAAAACAAACAGCTCAAAACATGAGCAAAACACACAGTATGTTTTGAAATTTGAAACAAATTGAAAGCATGCATGGGCATTGGTTTGTTTCCTTGGGGTAGCAAGAACATGCATTTTTAGGCAGTGCATCACATTTTATTCAAACAACTTGGTTCACCTACGTCTTTGCCAACATATGCAGGGTGCCCAAGTGGGTTCACTTTGCAGGATGCAGCTTAGACCTATCGATGTAGTAGTTTCACTGATATTTTGAGATTGTTTCAATGGTTTCCTTATTGAATTAATTTGAGAATATGCAAAATATGACTTTATGACCTAACATGGAAAATATGACTTTTTATGACTTTATAACGTTTGATGTAGACTTCGTAGGGACGCGATTTATGTTTTAAAATTCGTTTCATAGCTTCCTGAACCATAGAAAAAATATGACTTTTATGACCTTAAACGGCCCTAGCGATAAGGTGCCCAAAATTTGCTACACATCAGGTAATCAAGGGTAGTGTGGTACCCATATTTCCTATATGTAAGCCTTCAGGGACATTTTTGTAAAATAACCTAGTACCATTCCATTTGTCTCTGAAAATCAGGAAAAATCATGGAAGCACAGGTTTCTAACATTTTTCTAAGTATATAAAATCAACAAAAAATGAAACCCCTGGGTGGTCCAGCACCCTGGTTTTCTGAGCAGGGTTCTAAATTTACAACACAAGCTGGGTTTGCTTTATCGGGTAAGAGCCTCACGCTCAGCACTGTGACTTATTAAAAATTGCTTAATCCTTAAAATCAACTTAAAGTGCACTTAGCTTGTATCGATATGTGTTACCTAAGCTAGAAGGTTTTTACAGTTTTTCAAAAATTTTGTTGCGACCGTGTGATTATGATAAATAATGTCTATAAAAAGGTGATGAAAAGGTCATCTTTTTCATTGCACTTCATAGCTTGATTTCCCTGATGTCTGTACAATGGAAAGTATCTTATCTTATATTCTTTGCACGTAGTATACCACCAAACAAACATATTATTTCTTGTTGAAGCATGGTAGAGATGTGACAAATCCTGTTAGAGTCAGCAATATTTTTTACACAAAAATATATGGATTTTATTTCTTCTTTTAATTCATGTGGTTGTTGTTGCCCCTTCAGCAATTAATGAAACTCGTTGTTTTTCGCATTAGGCAGAAAATTTGAAATGGTTTAATACGTTGTGATGTAGTGTATTGCAGTATGCTGTTTATGCAACATGAGCTCAAAGTTTAAGTGGGGTTCGGTTTATGACGGGCAAGGCTGGGAGAGGCCGTGAAATGTTAGGGCACCTAGCTACAGCATCCTAGGCTACAGTTTTCTCTTTTGAGCAGACAATGTGGATTGCTGGCCCGGTATCCTTGTGGTTTTACGCAATAACTTGCACTGGAAGTTGCAACGCCACAGCCATTTTTCTGAACAAATAACATAAGATTTTATATCAGGAGGTAAATGCCACCACTAAATGTGTCACTTGTTTTTTGAAATTAAAAATATAGTTTGCCAAAGTAGCACGAACGTGAAATGCAAATTTAACGTGTAAAATGTACTCGGTCGAGTAAACTGAATACACCATTTTTGATTGCTTTATATTTCCACTTTTATATACAATAAACTGCAAGCTCTACTCAGTCAATCCGAACGGACAAAGGCTCAATTAATCGAACTGGCTAAGTCAGCTATATCCAACCGCGGCCCAATCGAGGCTTTTGTGCGGCCCAGTTGGGGTTTTCACTGCCGTAAAAGTATCCTACATACTGACAACGTGTCCTTGTTTTGGTAATCTTGAATTTGACATTTTGATGCAGGTGGTCCTCATTGCCACTTTATCACGTCTGTTATCACTGCAGTTGGGATTCGAACATTTTCAGTACATTAGTTTAAGCTAAATTTAGTTTGCTAGCATCAAAGTAATCCATTCAATGTGCGGTCTTCAGTAATATATCATTCAATGTGCGGCCCTGGTTGAGATAGTGACCAGACATGGAGTAATCGTAATCGTCAATCGCAATCGATTACAGTTGTTTGAGTAATCGTAATCGTAATCGATTGAATTGACCAAAAATAAAATGTAACCGTAATCGATTACATTGCCATTGTCATCGTAATCGACGATTACTTTCGCCATTAAATTGGGAAATCTTCAACCTATATCACTGTGCGCCCAACCGCGGTTTTGATTGCTGAATTTCTTCTTTTATCATCGTTCGTTATTGTTGTGTTTCAGGGGAGGCTATTAGCCTGTCTGTGTGTGTTGCATCCAGATAATCCAGCGGCAAACGCATGCGTTTGTAGCGATTTCTCGTTTTGTTCCAACTACACTTCCTGCTGGCCGCCAGAAGTTACGTAGTGAGTCTAGTGAGACGTAGCAACAAAAATAGGCGCTCTTCTTTAAAACGGGTTGAAACTTCGGCAACAGAATAGCGGGTCATTACGAGGAGAGGTGTTGGTTTTATTTATATATATTCAGAGTGAACTTATGGATGTAAATGCTGGAGTAGGCTATGTATATAATTAGTACAGTAATTTATATACAGTAAATTAACTTTTTTCAGAGGAATAAGGTACTTTAGTTTAATCCAAGTCGAAAGCACATTTCCACAACACTGATAA
>JGI24158J21664_10000457_pt1 | contig 36950 bp, 27 predicted proteins | sample Ectturendosymbi3_FD_21664 | JGI IMG/M metagenome (IMG submission 21664) | reverse complement strand
TTTCAGAAACCCTTCGCGGGCCACAAGAATTAATAATCTCAATAAAAATTCTCTAAAAAATTCTCTTAAATGATTGAAGTGTTAAGTTTTCTTTCCAATGAAAATTGCTTCGCAGGCCACGGTTTGAGCACCACTTCCGTACGTCAACGTTTCTTGACGTCATGCTTGTGGATACGATTTAAATAACTCGAATAACGATTTCAGATTCTATTTGAATAAACTGAGGGTGCGCAGGGTTTACGTGAAAAGGTTTTCCTATTAAAACTTTTTGCTAACTTGAAAACAAATATGTGCCAGTCTGGATCATCGCTAAGTCATGAAAGCCGAGCCCGGTCAGCTGATATTACTCGAAAGCTTAACAGAAAATGTGGAGCTTAATTGTCGGAAACGATTTAGCTTTTTGTTCGCTGGCCGAATAAACGTGCATTGTCAAAACAGCGGTGCGTGGAGATTGATCATCGACATGCGACGACTGATACTATTACACAAGCTCAGTGGGTGATAACAAACTATCATTTCATCTGACGAGAACTTAAATGCTAATTTAAAGACTCCTAGTGAAGTTATGATTAGTTTAATGAGGCATTCATGACAAACTAACGAAGACTCACTGGCGAAAATCGTCACAAACGACCACGATTTTTGGCTTTCGACCAGATTAGAGCCGATTTGAAGCCACCTGCACAAGGCAGTGAAAACTCTATCTGAATATCATGCTGTTTGTCACGAAGTAGCTTCCAGAGCCCAACTGGAACTTGCCCACAAACACCTTTAAGAACGAGTTGGAACCTAGTTGGAACCAGTGTTGCCACTTTGTTATAAAGAAAACCCCAAAAATTACCTTCAAAACAGGAGTTCCCAACCTGGGGTACATTCGCCTATCTAAAGGGGTACATTTAAAGGTTAGCAATAAAAGCGGAGTCTATCTTTATAACTCTAAAAATCTACAAGTTCTATTAAAAATTCAGTAGATTTTTGTTATTTTGCTCAGCATTTTTGACGCAAGAAGTTTTAGGGGTAGATGTTCTTCTGTCGAAATACTGAAGGGGTACACGGTGAGAATAAGGTTGGGAACACCTGCTTTAAAAAAGCCCAGAAAATAATAAAAAACCAGTCATGCAACATCTTTATTTAAAGTTAAAACCAAACTTGAAATGCACACTACCGGTACTTGCACATAAGAAATTAAGGTAATATACATTATTTGCATCGAAATTTTAAAACATACTGACAAACATACTGACAATTTACAAGTAGCAGAAAATCAAATGTACACAGTAACATAAACAGCTAGTTAGATCTTTTCCAAAAAGCGTTTAATGTTTTCTTTTACTTTCACTTAAATGCACGAATTGAAACATGTACATGATGCATTCAAGGTATTACAGGTTCCTTTTTCACCCTAATCAATGCATTTATTGCAATATTTGACTACTAATTTAACATTCAAAATTTCACATTCACACCTATCACAATGCCTGTAAAACAAGGAAACAAAGTCTCAATCACGGCATCTTCAAAACCAATAAAAGCATTCCAACATCATCATGCACAAGCAGCAACTGACCTATCAGCGATAGGTAAGAGTACTGACCTATGCTTAGTGCCGGACCGGTAAAACATTAAGATTGTAAACAATTTCGTTTGGCCTAAGCCCACGTTACTATACGGGCTACTGACTTTACATTACGCCTGTGAAACTACTGTATTCTTGAATGGGAAATACAGTAATACAACATACATTTCTAAAACTAGACCAGAATTAAAAAAAACAAATTTTCAATAAAAACCCCAGAATTCCAGATAAAACAGAAAAACCCAGATCTAGGAAAAAAAGAGCAGTACCAACACTGATTGGAACTAGTCCAAAAGCATCTTACAGGACTAGTTGGAACTAGCCCAAAAGCATCTTACAGAACTAGTTGGAACTAGCCGAAAAGCATCTTACAGAACTAGTTGGAACTAGCCTAAAAACACCTTACAGAACTGGAACTAGCCTGTAAACGAACTGGAATTAACCTTACTAATCCATGATTTGCAAAGTTATGCAATGCAATACTCATACCTGCCAAACTGCAGCAGGGGCGGATCAAGTCGGGTAACGAAACCATGGACTACTCTGACTTAGTGTTTTCTGTCCTATCCACCTTTCCCCCCTTTAATTCAAGTCAAAAATATTCCCCTAACTCTATCAATCAGAAGCCATTGTTTCTAAGAAATGACAGTTTGTCATTCATTTATATCAGCTCCGTTTGACAAAAGACGCCTTGGCTTACACTACGCTGCAGGGGGATAACTTGAATGCGTGGCGCAAAATTCCAGACAGCCCGCAATACGTCACCAGCATGACGTTCTTGCGTGAGCGAGGTTGGCAATAAAGTGGAGTGTAGGAGATCGACGTCTTTCACTCACCGTTTTCGCGGTAAACCTGCATCTCAAGATCGCGAGCACTAAAACCTTCGAAACTATTTACTCGTAAGACGTGCACGCAAATCAACTTCAAAAAGGAAAAGTTGGATCAGGAAACCGAACAAAAACTTCTGTTGTTGCAACCAGCGCTTGCGGCGGACAACCAGCTGACTGCTAACGTACAAGTCACTACAACAAGCCTCATGGCAATTAAAGAGAACACGAGGCACACGAAATAGAACCCGATTGTTGACGAGGGGCTGCCAAGCCTTATTCTATACCTAATACTCACTATTTTCTCTGATGATGCCTGACACGCTTGCGCTGTTACGTCAGCGAGAAAGTTTTACATTACAATAGAGCTGGGGGTGCAGCCGCAGGGCACAACACCAGATGGTGCTGTAGGAGGCCCTTTGTCTGTGTTCGAAAAACAAATTCTGAAAATTTTGCTTATTTCTCTTGACAGAGGCAAGTGTCGTGTTTCCACACATGCTTTATCGATCAGCTCTTCGAAATTCTGCGCGACAGTCTACACGCTCAGCAACTTCCTACATCGTCGCAGTAGCACGCCGCTCCAAGACTTCCGTCATTATTAATTTATTCCCTCCCAGCGCATGCCACCCTCTTCCCTGTATCCGGAACTTATTTATATCTTTCTTTCAAAGATATCACATGTTCGATGTGCGCAAAGCCTCTGGCACTTTCTCAGTTTTTCATGATTTTCAGGGCGCGTCTTCCTGTCTTGCATATTGCCTGGCTTGGTTAGCACCCGTGAAAGACGCCGTGCGCTTATTCAGGAAAATATCTGTTCGGTCACAAAACCACGCTACGGCACAGCATCAAACAGTTTCGGCGAATCGTTCAGAAACCCGGCGTCTTCTGGCTTCATCAGCGAACCAATCAAGTTGTCGAGCCACGTCTGTATCTCGTGGCTCTGGTCGTTACATACTTCCCGATGAAACACAAAGCGATTCCTCGGTTCGGACCAGGGAGACTCGATGTGGGCTGCTCTGCGAAACTCACCACAACTAAAAGCTCACCACAGGCACGCTGTTTGTTCTACAATACTGGTGAAACGCGATTTACGGCAAACCAAACGGGGTGTCAGGTTATGACTGCAAAAACCTGGAGGCACTTAATGGTCTTCCCTTCATGGACCTGTTCATCACTGATCAGCGTTGCTGCAATACAGCAGAACCTACCTTTCTTTGCAAAAGATTGTATGATCTGTAGCGTTTCTTTCCTTTCAGTGTCTATCTGTAGATTCACACTTGATCAAAATTACCACTAAGCAACTAACTTAAAACATCAACAATACGCCATAGACATAAGAATTTTCAAATCCGTGACAAGGGGGGCAGGATATGTTGGGTTTTTAGGCTTCATGACCGTTTCACACATTCAGTTGTCGCAAAATCAATCACCAAGGCATTAAAAATCCACGTAACTTTATTTGCACACAAGATGTGCACGCCATCAGCACTGATTGCGTGATAAAGCTTGCCTTTCAATTTCCAGCATAAATCACACTTCTACAGTCTTTCTAAATTATCCGACTCTTCGGTTTAAAAAAAGAAACAACACTAATTTGTTTCACCTGCTTTACTCCGGCAGTGAGAAGGCTGTTCTGCAAGGACAACAGCAGCAAAAAAGCGCCACCGCGCACCAAGCGTGCTTCATGACTGGTAATAACGAGCTATAATAGCAAACACTCGAAAAACTCGTTAGAACGATTTGTCTGCACAATCGAGACGACGGTGCGCGGCGCGCGTGTTGGCGAAATAGTTGCGGTTTTTTCATAGCATCACCAACCAATCAATGCGCGCGAACCGCAAAAATTACACATCTAACCTACGTTGAAAACATTTAAAAGCTCTAGGTTTTTTTATAGGATTTAGAGGAATCAGCCGACTGGGCTCTGCTTTAATCTTCATGCGATGATTCAGTTGCACATATCCGTATTCAAGTAACTTCACTCCGCAGGTGAAACAACTTGAAAGCAAAACAACTTGCTTGTTTCAACTGTTGAATGAAGCTACGTTGAAAATTGAATGAAGAACACTCTCGCATCGAATCGTGTGGAGCACTGCCTGTGCTTGATCGCGAAGGACTTCGGTCGCGTAACTCGCAGAAATGGTTGAGTCGAGAATTACAAGAGTAGCGGACTACCTGTCGAGCAGACGAGATCTTACAAGACAGATATAAAGCACGCAATGCAGGCCGAGGATAGGAGATTAAACATGTCGGCCTTGCAAAATTTTGTTCAATTAGCACACACGCACTGCTGAACCTTGCCCAGGTGCTCGCGATCTCAATCACACCCAAGTTCTGCTGCGCACACCTCACCGAACAACAGCGGCTCCATTCAATCCGGTTTGACCTTCGGAATGTTCACATCCTGACAACAGGAAACAGTCTCATCCTTTCATTCGAGCCGCAAACAGCTCAGCTGCTGGAAAACTTGTAATTTTCACTGTTCTGGTCACCGTGACNCCGCAAAGACCGCAAATTTCGCCGGCGTGCGAGGCAGTCGGCGGCGGTAACTCGGGAAATACGCCGCCCATCACTTGGAGACTGACGACGAAATCGCGCAAGCCAACAAACGCTGCAGCGCCCAGTTCAAAGCGAGACTATCACCTATCAACAGTGCTTTTTAAAACGTGTTTTAAACGGTGTTTTTCAAACCTGTGACAAAAGACTCGGCCTCGCAACAAACCGCTTCTATTCGGTCGCACGAAAGCCTGCAAGTAACTTACAACTGCTCAGCCTCAGCACCTCGCGCCCCCCCTGGACCGGAACACTCGGTATTAGCAGAAACAGCAGCTTACACGTGCCGGATAGCATTAAGTGAACGCATGACCTCTCAGCTCGCAGATCAAACCGGTAAGTCACACAAAGAGACATCACATTGCCTCTCCTGCAAGTTCCAACATACCCAGGCCGCGCATGCTGTCTCGACGAACCTTACTGAGCGGCGGCAGCAAGGTGTACAGCGAAACACGGCCGTCGAGCGCTCTTCGCCTTTGTTCTGAACCCGTATAACCTCACCAGGGCCTTTTCAATAACTTTCCACTTTTTCAAATATCTAGGATCGTTGCTCATCATAAAAGCAATCGGTTGACATAATTGCTCGGCAATTTCAAGTCGTGTTGTGGATGTTGCAATTACATAGAAAAGGGTTTCCACGCGCGCCCAGCACAGCTCTTTATGACGTGCCTGCCCACAGAAAACGGATCGGTATTTGGAATCAAAACTCGCAAGTCGGCAAAAAGATGCCTCCGTCCAAACTTAGCCGTTGAAAAGCTCGCAGGGACCAAACACCGGCCGCCACTCAGCAACGCCAGAGAATGAAGCAAGCAGGAAAGAAACACGAGTGTAATTCCTCAACGGGTAATCTGCTGCTACTTGATATATGGCCAACACATTTGATTGTGGTGGCGCCGCTGGCTGGATTGTCTATGACACGATTCTAACGCAACTGAATCACGCGCCCGAAACTCGGCGCTTTCCGCTCTTTGACAGCTCAGAAGACTTCGCTTTGCTGAAGCAGCGGCACTGGCGCGTTGCAACCTGACTCTGCCTGAAATGATAAAACTTTTTTCGCTTGCTGGTTTACTGCTGTCAACATGTGGCTGAACGCCAGCGCTGGTGACAGAAAATCTGTCGGAAGAAAGCAGCGATGCGAACACGGACGACCGAAACAACTAACAGCTTGTTTTTATTGACTGACAAGGGCACAATTTTTTCTCCACGCGCGGTGACATGTTATTTCCTCTTTCGCCGAGGTGCGGATAGTTTTGGCGAGTGTTGATGCTGCTGGCGCTCTCGCTTGCTGGCCTGGGGAGCACGTTTTCAATCAGCGAGGGTAGGAAGTAAGCCATGCGTCATCGTGATCGTGTTTACTCAAATCCCCTTGTATCATCTACTAGGAAGTTGTAACACCGTTAAGAGTAAACATGCCAAAATCGCGCTAATCGCCGGCCTGTGCACGATAGAGAACAGCGACTCGTCAATTTTGCGTCAGCACAAGCGCCAACGCTGCCCTTAATTTATTTCTGAAAGCCGTTTAAATATTCGTAAAACACGTTCCCATAGAGTGGGCTTTGTACAAAAACGAGCCTATTCAAAGCTGTAGCGATAAACCTGCCCGGGCTTCTCATTCCCGCGCGTTCAAGGCACGCGCTATTTCAAGAAAGAAGTACAGACTACCTGCAGGGCCTGAAAAACGGGGGGTACAAGCAGGAAAACTTGAGCTGGCCTCGCAATTTAATATTCAAGCAAGAGCAGTTGCTGTGGTTTCGCGACCCGACATACTTGAGGGCGAAGACCTGAACTAGATTTGTGACATAGTTGACGCATGGCTACGGGTGGGTTTAAATAAGTAATTACTTAATCATTTACTTGAAAACCTGTACTTATTACTTGATCAAGTAATTTTTACATTACTTGATATTTCAATTAATTTGCTTTTTAGAAAAGTTAAAGATTTTAGAAACCAGCTCTATTGTTGTAAACGCAATATTATACATGACATACATCACCACAGATAAAATGAGCTACTGAGGTGAATTCATTCCATGCCTGTGCAGAGCGCTTTGTGAGTCACAATTGTTGACTGTCATCGTGATTGCAATTAGGAGCAAGAACGTCATTCCATTAAATTGAATCGAAGCCAACAGGCACGAGTTTTGTCTGAACCAACCATTGTGTTAAAAATTGCAATGATTTTTATGTGGTTGAATGTTTTTATGTCCAAATGTCGATTTTACTAATTTGCTTGAATTACTTAAGTAACATGTTAGAAATTCCTTGTTACTTAAGCAATAAATTTTTGCTACTTGAACCTAGCCTCACGCATGACACGGCACACAAAAGTATGGCGTTAAATCAAATGAAGTATGGTTTTATCCGCGATGTCAGCGCTCGACACAAGTTGGCAGGCTGGCACGCAACACTGGCCAAGAAATGCCCTCGTTCTGACACGCGAATGACAGCCGCGTGCATGAGTTGCTAAATCAGTCAATTCGGAACTTCCCAAACAATGCCTGAGAACGTTTGTGACGGGGTCAGAGGTCAGTGCTGATTGCCTGCTACAATCGACTACACCGCACTCTACAGTGTGTGACGTTGTGCACGTACGCGATCCGCTAGCAGCCTTGAGCACCAACTCTGCTTGCTATCACCAAGCAACGTCAATTACTCCCCCACAAGTCCCTAATTTTCTTCATTCGCGAAACCAATGGCACGAACACAAGACACGGAAGTCAGGAGCTGGTCTTGAATCTGCGTATTCTGAGTTCCTACACACTTCTGAAAATAAATTTCCAGACTTTTTCCACACTTGACTTTTCCGAATGACATACTCAGGTCAAATGAGCAGGCATTGTAATAGTAGTTAACACGATGAAAATGAAATTATCAATCTTACCAAAAATATCAGAGTGAAATATCATCAAAATGCTAAAATATCATCAGAAAAAAATTATTTCCTTTTTCCATACTAACAGACAAAAAATATTTTTTCCCAGTCTTTTCCAGGCTGGAAACGGACCAAACTTTTTCTATACTATCTCAAGCCCATGTAGGAACTCTGCGCATTCCAGTTGCACTGACCTCTTTCCATTGTCAATACCGAGGCCTATAAATGTCTGGAAAAGCGGTGCGCACTGCGCACCCGTCAGTGTGGCAGCTTTGAATGACCGCAAAAGAAGCGATCGATTAGCCGCCACTGTGTAAATACTCGCCTTCAAAAAAAACGTTTTCCTGATTTACTGTGCTGACAACATTACCAAGTCCGCTTTCGTTTAACAGCTACACCGTTTTCATTCCCTTCGTGTCTTCGACTGGAAAGCGCCCGAATGCCGCCACGCACGCTGCAACCTGTCGCTGCGGGCGCTCGGCCCGCCCCCCTGGTGCGTCGTCGAACACCTTCGCATCAATAACAACAACGGCGGCGGCGACGCGAGAGCATCTGGCAACGCGCGTGCGATCACTTCCTATCGCTGTGACGCGCGCTCGCGTAAAACCAAAAGCTGCCAAAACGAGCTCTTCGCTCGCGGAGGACCGAATGGAGCCGAAGAACACTCGCGGCCTGAGAACCTGACTGCGCTTCGCCGACGTCCGTTTCGTTTCTGGAAGCGCAGACCGGCGGGCGCCGGCATTTAAATCACTGGGAGCTTGTGGAATCAAGCGGGCGTCGCAGGTCCAGCGGGGCCAGAAACGGGCCGGAATGCCCCGGCAATCAGCGTTGAAATAAAATCGGCTCAACAACAATAGCATACGCGTCGTGCCGCGTTCTTTGCCATCAGGCGCTTGCGACTGAACCCTCTTCGCAAAACACACTCTTTATCTAGGCCTGGTCTCATCCACGCCGAAACGATTCGCGGTATCGCTGCTTGCGCGCGCACAACTCCGTCAGTAATAACACGGCAGGCCTCCCCGTTAGAAAAACGCGCGTCCGAAATCCCAAGCGACATGGCCGTAAATTTGGGGCAGATTATTAATATCAACCGATGAAACTGGTAAGTACGGACCAGCTCAGCGCCCGTACACCTTATAATTAAGAGCTGAGATCGAAGTGCACCCTGTAATCACGCTGCTGCAAGCGATCAGCGCGGGAAGGGAGGGAAAAGCGACGACCGCCGTTTTCCGCGAAGGCAGCGATCGTTTCGGAATAAAGTGGTAGTTTGATTTCGAAGCGCGGCCGACAGACTTTCGGCCGCGGCGCGCGCGACCGAAGTCGCTGGACGCTTTTCTGCACAATTCTGCGAAAATCTGCAAGCGGGCGGCCGTTGCGGTCGCGCGTAATTAAAACAAGCAGCAGGCCAGGGGGTTCGGAGTCGTGGTTTTTATCTTTTAAGCCGGCCACAACAGTCGAAGGATAAGCCGCCACTACACGCAACACGCTCGTTCATGTCCTTAACTTCGTGCTTAGGACAACCACCTTTACATGCTGCCTTTTTCATTTGATAAACTGAACGTACGCGCGGCACAAACCGCTCGAAAGAAGAAGCGGCAGTTCATTTGCATGCGGCGTAGCCATAGAATGCGAACTGACTGATACGGCTTGGAGTTTGCCTTCATGGGTTTTACAACAAAATCGAACGATTTTTACGATACGCCACCACCCGGCAAGCGAATCCAGCGAACATGAACAGTACAAAGAGCAAACAGCGGTCACGTGCAAGAACCAAGCTCACGAGACTGCATGCCAGGTAAGAAGGCACAGGCAACGGCAAATTTCCCGATCGAGTTCAACAGTTCACACACCAAGAACAAACTAAAGCGAGACGGTATGGAACCTATCAACCTCACGCTGGTTGACGCATGATCTTTTGCTTTACGTCATCGTGTGCGGTCATGATCATGACTGCGCAAGGTGCGACAACCGGATGGCCCTGGCCGCAACCCAGACCGTTAGAACTAGTAGTACTAAGAATGTTCCAGACCCTTTGCTTTGTCATTTCCAGCCTCTTCGCTCAACTGCATTCAGCGAATTTCTCATATGATTCAGGTGAATGGTTCTGGGGAGGTGGGACGTACTTGAGCAGAGGTTGTAGCATGCTCATCGTTTCTCTCAAATAATATTTAAGTAAAATACGAGACTTTTCAAAGNGGTAGTAGAAACCACACTTTCTACTGTCAACGATTGTAATGTAGATTCTCCCAGCACGGGCGCAAACGAAAAGCTGGGTCTGGGTCCTTGTTCCATACTGCGGAGGTCCGCGGAGGTCAGCGGACGTCACACCACTCACCTCCGTCGAACGGGCCATGGCCCGGCCCATTGCGGTCAGCCTGCCGGCGATGGTCCGTCCGTCACGCTTCGTTGGGCAGTGACCGAGCGTCGTGCACGAGGTCTTTCCTTTCTGTGGCGAAAAAGCAATCGACACTTTTTGCGAGGATTGAAGAATTTAGGGAGAAAGCGCGACGCATGTCGGGCGAATGCTGAAGAATGCAGCCTTTGACGAAAGGCGAACGCTGCAAAGAACTGCGCGCGACGGAAATTAAAAAGGCGCGCTGTGCTATATGCAGCGCGCGATTTGCGTCAAGTTTTACAACTTAATTCAGCACTGTCTCCGTCAGTGACGCGTCTTTCGACAGTTCCTCCTTTTTCGCTGCTGCTCCTGGCTTTGGGCACGCGGAGCAGGCCCCCCCCTGTCGCGACAAGCAACGATCGCAGTACGAGTAGCTCCGGGGAGGAAGCGCTTTGGCGTGTTGATTGATTAACAAGCTGAAGCTATAAAGCTTCGCGTATATCGACTCGGCCCGGAATCAAGCCTGTCAAGGCCACGCAGACACGTTCGCACCAGCTTCTGAAGTGGTTGGCAGTCATTCTGTGTGACCGGGTCTTTTCTTGGCATAAATCGCAACGTTTCAGTTGCTTTCGCTGTCCGAGGCCCGTGAGAAACTCTTTCACGACTTTTGCCGTTTCATGCAGCATTTTTCTTTTTATGTAAACCGGACGTAAGAGACACTGGCTTCGCTTCGCAAACGTCTGGCATCGCTTCGCAAACGTCTGGCATCGGAAAGCCGAGCGCGACCGGAACACAACCACGAACTGCGAGCTGCAGAGACCGTCAGTCGCGAAAATACGTTTGCAATGACGACGAGACGCTTTTTCGCGTTCAGCACACTCAAGTCACCGGAATAGGCGTAGCCAGGGGGAGGGTCAGAGGGCCATGCCCCCACAATTTGTTGGCATATCTAGTCACCTTGTGCTCTGAAAAGCGGCATCCCAAACAAAAATACTGTTGCGCGCCTGAAGTTAAACATTTTGGTCCCCCCAAATTTTGGACTGGCTACGCCTTTGGTCGCCGGTTTCCCGGAAGCTCGCTCTCTCTCAGAATCATATGATGACGCTCTGCTATACTATGACGATGTGACTTTAACTGTGACGTTGCACATCAACGCAGTGGTCACTGTTTAATTGCATTGCTTTTATATGCAAGATTTTTTGTTTATACACGTTTCCAGCTTGTTCAACTGCTTTCTGGTTTTGCTAGTTGACGTAAACGCAGTTGATTGTTCACTGACCTAGCACATAACAATATGAACGCGCTCAATTTGTCCCATATTTATGTCCTGTTTTCAGGTATGTACCGGTGACCCCCACCTTGGTCTGCTTTATGTGTTGGAATGTACTGAATTGCATCGCTGTCTGTTGCCGGGTTTCATTCGAGATAATCGGTTGTTGTTACTTTAAGTGTTGCATTATTTATTTCATTCTTTGAGAGGCTTGATTCAATGACCTTGCGGTCCCTCGTCTTCACAACAACAAACTGTAAAAAGCTCACTCGTTATCATGGCTGACCCAGTCCTCGACATACTGCAGTGTTTTCTCAATTCGTTGCGTCACGGATAACCTCCAAAAATTTTCCAGGATTTTTGAACAAATGAATAAAAGTTAAAGAAAAGCAATATCACGTCATAATAGACCAGTCTTTAATAAAAGCGGGTATTCCGCGCACGTTTTCCTGGTATTCCACCAATGAGAGCAAAGTATTTCCACCAATGAGAGCAAGACCTTCAAGCTCTCCTTTGCGCACGCCAAGCTAGAGAGCGAATATGAAGCAGCCACCCTACAAGTGTTGAATCCCGATCTAAAATCGAACAGCTTGACGAGTATGTACAGTTCGGTTTGAGGTCAACGCAGCGAAAGGTGGAGGCCACAACCAAACTCCAGGCAGAACAACAAAAAAAACTCATGTTTCTTGCATTCTCGCGCCAAGGCATTTTCACAAATAAAGGAAAAAAAAATATGAGCAGGTGAGAGGCGCGGAGGAGAATTGGCAAAAAAGGTTTAATCAACCGTGACGATGACGGGCAAGCAATCATTCGTATCGAAGAAAATGAAGTTAAAATAAATAAACAAGGACATGACAGAGAACAACAGACAGCAGCGCGCAACATACAGAGTTACCTAATGACGTCGTCAACAAGCTCTCCACCTGAAATATTCACAAACAATAAAAAACAACGCTGGCATTTTCAGATTTGGGAAATACACGTCGTTCGATGAGACCGACTAACATTTTCTATACGCATTTATTTCAAGGAAGTGTTCGCGAAGCTATTTTTCAGCTGAACAGGATCGTGTTTCTTGCAAAGTGTCGACGCGGCCGCAGACACAACACCAGAGTTCGAGTGCCGGGAATTCAATACAGCGCTGGCTTTGTTCGAAAAGGCAGGAGAGCCATTCAAAAAGTGAAACGGAAGTGACGACATAAGGTTACCTCGTGACGTTTCATGTGACGATTGAGCTCCGCGCAGCTTCGGAGTTCTGAAAAGGTAAGCACATCCGGGTTATGGCCCGACCGGTCGAGTCACGTCATGGAAAAGTTTCCGGCCGTTTCTGTATCACGCTCGCGGCTCGGTTTTATTTTTTTTCAAAAAACAAAAAATACGCCAACCAATTCCGTCAAAATGAATCCGTGAACCTTTTGCAACGCTCTGGGGGGGCTACATTACGGGTGCAAGGATCTCGTACAAAGAGATGCCAGTAGCGCAACCAAGAATTTTATTCAGGGGGGGGGCAGTTGATGACGTCAGTCAGTCAATAACGTCGTCTCGAGTTCGACTGTTCCTGCCCTTTATTTTCTAACAGTTGAAAATTGATACAAAGCACCAGTTCGCTGCGGCGGGGGGGGCATGGCCTCTTCGGCCTCATTCTGGCTGCGCTACTGAAAGATGTAATCAATGCTTTGATGAACGCTGGAAGTACCGATGCTTGCGACATCGCGGCGCGACTGGGATAAAGCCCAGTTTCTGCTGCTGCGAGCAATTATTCCAAGTCTGTTTGCGCAGAATTACGTAAAGGGGTGTTTTTTTCATTTCAGGCTTTAACTCACTTCCAACAGAACCTGGCACGCACGAACACGCGAAATAGAGAAACGACCAGACTTGGAAATCTGAGAAAATCTAAACGCAGAAAAAACTTTTGCCTTCCTGACCCTGCCATAACTTACCTGGCATCTTGTATTTGCCCATGCTGAGCTTGTGCATCGGTGGTGGCATGCGGGAGTTGTTGTTTTGCTTGCCGTGTTTCATGCGGTTGTCATGGCGAAGCAGGTTATGCCGACTAAGAGTAAGGTTCTGCTGAGTCAGAGCGGTGCTGCTTTTTGGAGCGGTTCGAATCTTCTGTTGAACGAAAGTCTGCATAAAAAACGGAGTCTGTTGTTGAACGAGAGCCTGCATACAAAACGGAGTCTACAGCTGAACGAAAGCCTGCGCCACAGAGTGAAAATTGATTTGTTCTCGCTTTGCAAAGAAGACGTACACGTAAACACCGATTGTGGTAGCGACTACTACACGCAAAGTGCTTTTGAAAGCTGCTTCAAAAACGTTTCGGCCTACAAGCGTGAGCAATGCTTCGGCGTGAAAGATCAATACGACGCAAATGTCAAGCGAGCATGCGAGAAAGGCAGAGTCTGCGTTGCCAGCTTGGCGTCGTCTTTTGCCAGATGCGGGCTAACCTTCAAGAAAAGATCGCCTGAAAGCTTCCGTGCCAACAGCGCACCACTCTTTTCATGAACTGAGCCCAGTTCAAACCCTCCCCTTAACTTATGCCCCTTTAATCGTAAAATCAAAATCATTCACTCAACGAGCTCGTTTAGAGGAGGACAGAAGGCGAAACGGGTGCAGTTAAATAGAGATGAAAGACATTTGCCGCAATAAATACACCGCTGTTCACGCTTTCGGTCAGGTCAGGTGCTGAGGATCGGTGCTGTAAAACAGGGGTGTACAACTAAGCTTTTGGCCGCGGGCCACGGGTTGCACACCCTTGCCGTAAACGACTACTCGTCTTTCGGACAGAACCGCAACGCGCCGTGCGGACAGATGCGGACGGACGTGCGGACAGAACCGCAACGCGCCCGTGCGGCGCGCACTTCGACCGGCGCCCGAGATCAAGCGAATGGGTCAACAACAAATCGGTCCCCCCCTCTGGCGAACGCACAATGCTATGGGGGCTCATGTTCGCTTTCGCACGCCGAACGCAAGCGACGCGTTCGACTTGTCTTGATGTGCGTAACCGCGTGACCTTTAAACTTTTGCGTGACCTTCAAACAAACCAAAACAAGGCGCGCTGTTGCAGCAACGCTTGCCGTCTGCTACTGCGTCACGAGCATTTGCAGGCACGCACAAGTGGTTGATGGCGCGCGCGGCAGTAGATCTTGACAAGCTGTTTGGATTGAGTGGGTGCGGGCGCATGGCGGTTTGCATGCACACAAGCAGCAGAGCAACTGATATGGTAATTTTTTGCAGGCTGGAAAATCGATCCGGCCGCCTAACACGTTGACCGTTCCAAGCATTACCTGATATCTTTTCCACGTATCTATTTCTATCAGCAAAGATTCGTCAGAAGCTTGCCACGAGGCTAGAGCTTGTTTTATTATTGTCTATCAGTAAATGTTAACTTGGGAATTTTACGAAAAAACTTACGGTTTTTATGGCACTTTGGTCGGTCTGTGTTTTGGATTCGAGTAAATTCTTTTTGCAAAATGTCCACCATGCCTGGCAATAGGACCAACGGGCAGTGACGGCCGGCGACAGGACTTGAGACTGTTGCAAACGCTACAACACACGCCACGTATTTCCCCAAATACAGAGACTCAGTAACTACACGATGAAAAAAAGACCAGTTACTCCAGAAGCCGCTGACGGACTGAAACGATCTGGCACGTTGTTAAAGTTCAAACACTTTGCAAGTAAATTTACAAGATGGATGCTTCTATTTGTCCCTCACTCGCTTTCACTATCCATTGGATGGTTGGTCGGTTTTAGGCCAAAACCCAGAGTTGAGTTTTGGGAGCAAAAATACACGGTTGAGTTTGTCTGCTGGGGGTTTCTTTTGTACCTGAAGGAATGTTTCGAGGTTAATTTTAAAATTATTTGAAGCAAGCACTTCTTACGACGCGAAACCTGGGTTGTTTCAAAAACAAGGGTCGGCATGGGGTTCTGAAAATGAGGTGGTTGAAAACTAAGAAAGCAAATTTTGTCATTGACGCGCATAAATCTCGCGTTGATAGATTTCAAACAAACAGTCAAGATATATAAAACCATAAGGGCCCTGCAGTCGCAGCAGCACTGGTCTTGCGGTGACGCCGCAACAGCGGCGAGATCAAAGTACATCGTGATCTCATGTTTTTGAACTCATGTTTTGTGCTTCACCTGTGCTGTTGAATTTGAGTTATCAAATGTAGGCTGGGCTTGATTAAGTGACTGCTTTGGCCGTCTTTCGCCCAACCTGTGCTGTTTGTTTTGAGCTTTGTTGATTGAAATGTGTTTTACTGCTGTGCACTTACAGCGCAAACGTGACTTGACTTGATCGCTGTTGCATTGGCAAAAAATGCCTGTTTTTTTCAGTCTACTGCGACAATTGACTGATTTATGTTCGCCTTTATATTACAGGGTTCCAAAAGACTTTGAGGAACCTAGTGACTCGCCGCGTCGGAATTACCAGATGTTTTCAACTCTTAACCGGTACGGGAAGAAGTTCGGAGAAATGTGAACGTCATTTCCGTTATTTGTCGGATCAAGATTCCCACAGAACTGTTTTTGTGATGCCAAGAAAGCGAACAATGACTTTAGCCTAAAAATTTGACAAACAGCCCTGGTAACAACCGGCCAACAAGGAAGTGTTAAAACGGGCTGGTGGAGAAAAAAACTAATTAGATTCATTTGGCCCCTGTTGATGATAATACGCTCAAAAAACAGGTGTTGTTGGCCGGTTGTTACCAGGGCTGTTTGCCAAATTTTTAGGCTGAAGCCATTGTTCGCTTTCCTGGCATCACAAAAACAGTTCTGTGGAAATCTTGATCCGACAAATAACGGCTTCGTTTCTAGTTTTTTTTTTCGGTCGTAGGCTGATTTTTTTTAAATGACTGAAAAAATTAAGTCGATTCGGTCATAATGTCCGAAAATGTATAGACTTGGCGAATACTGTCACGGCGGCGAGTTTTAATTCTATTTTGAGGCAAATGACCGAAATGTCTCAGAGAAAAAAAAAACATCTCCGCTTTGCAAGCAAGAGCTTCAACCAGGCCCCGCACTTCTACGCAGCGAAAGCCCATTATGACGCAGTCGCACAGACCTCCCAGGCAGGCCCGGCCGATGCGCACGCACGTGGCAGCAGCAGCTTACAGATATGAGCCAGAGACGACAAGCCTACTACTGTTGTTTTGTTTATCATCGAGCTAACGCCGCGATATATTTAAACCCGTGCCGCGGTTTGCAAAGGAGGAGCGCCGGGCGGAAACGGAAATGCGTCGGCGGGTAAGCGTCGCTGCTGGTGTTTGCGCACGGCGCGGTTACAAACGCGTCAATAAGCATCTGTCAAGAAGCGCCCGCGAATGAAACGTACAAAAGCGTTCGATTTTGAAAGCAGCAGCTGGGGGGAAAATACTCGGTTGAGAAGTTCTTGAGATCGCGGGAATGGTCTTCCGGAAATTTCCTGACAAAGGTCTGATGGAAAGACGCATGACCGACGGTCGGCAACGGACGAGAACTATTATCACGTCATAATAACGTGAAGAATTATTATGGCGTCATAATAATTTCAAATAGTTATTATCGCGTCATAACAATGCAAAAACGCATGTCTTGATAGATGAAAGCTCTACTGGGCTAAATAGCATTTTGCCGAAGACTGTTCAGGTCTTCAATTCGCAAAATTGACATAAAACACACACACAAAAACAATCGCCTATCTGACACTGTGACGCAGACAATTGGTTATTATGTTGCGCCCGCTTGCGGCAATTCGCCGGGCATGTCGCTATGCGCGCCGAAACCAGAGTTTTCTTTTCGTGGCCGGTAAAAATGCCAACACACGAGCGACGGGGGTCAAGACGGCAGGGGAGACACCCTGAAGTTTGAAAACACGCAGGATATTCCCTTATGAACAGTAAACGCATTTTGAAAGGCCGGGCGAGTGGCACTACTCGTGTACCGAGTCCTGTGGCCTCGGCTTTAGCTGGATAGATGTGAGCAGCTCTAGCCAGACAGCGTGTGCGGCAAATTTTTGATGAAACTTTGGTTAGATTGGGCGCAAAGAACCCAGTACATCGAAGGGAAGTGAGCAGACTGGAATGCGACTGTTGGATGTCGAGGCACGAAGTCGATTAAACGACATGTCACGCACTTGGCTGGTGTGGAGAAAGATGATAGACTCTGTTCCACGGTTGCCTGCCAATGCTTCCTGTCACGTCATAATAGACCGTTACTGTTACGTCATAATAAACCGTGACTAAGCAAAGTTCTCACAAAAAGACGAATGACCGACGATTGGCACCGGACAAGAATTGTCACGTCACAATAAACCGTGACCAAGTGAATTCAGTCGGAGATTATATTCTCAAGGCTGATCACCAGCAAGAAGGATACGTGCGATGATACGGCGGGCTATGAACTCATGGCTGGAGGAGGGGGCTCAATATTCATTGGAATTGACCCGGAAGCTGCAACAGCCGGGTCTGAAAATACCGTTTAGCCGGTTCGCCGCTAACTTTGTTGTCGCCGGTCGGTAGGTTGGCTTTCCTTCGAGAAGCAGAACAAACAGTTCCGCCGTTGGAAATGGAAACTGAACGGGTTCAAGTTTCGAAGCACCACAGAAGTAAAACGAGAACAGTCGAATCTTCTCGCAAAGCATTTTACTGCAGGAAATCGATTTCGCGCCAAGTAGGCATTTTCAATCCTTGTCCAAATAGAACGGGTCGTTGAAAGATTTTATTCGTGAATTTTTTTCTGCAAGAAGTTTTCAGTTCTGAAGGTATTTCTTACAAGAAGGAAAAAACACGTTTGCTGAAGAAACTTCCTCGACTGTCAGACAAAGAGCAACAAAAATCTAGATTTAGAGCGCAATGATGGGCGCCGTGTTTTTGGAGGAAAGGTCCGCTTCCGTGTAACCGCGACTGTGGTTCCGATACCACACATACCGTTCGTACTGTAACCGATCCGCAGGAGGAAGGGGGGGGCGCGAATCGGCGGTTGGTAAAAAAACAACCGGGTCTTTCGCACGAAAATCACTGCGCACTGACACCCGCCCTGACGCGATGCTTTTCAGAGCCGGATTGCGAACGCCATCGTGCGGAAGAAGAATGCTTAAACACACGCCGCTAGGCGGCCTACCATTCAGAGCGGGCACCTACTTGCTTTGGTTGCGGATGTCCTCCGGACGAATTCGAAGACGCGGACATCCTCGATCGAGCGACCGGCCCACCTGCAACGCATTGAAGTTCGCGTTGCTTTTGCTGCTGATCGCGAAAGGCATAAAATGCACGTACAGCACCATTAGAAAAAACCGGAAACGTAAATGATTCCTCGACGACAAAGAGCGCACGGTGTGGAAGGTCCGTTTCTACGACGGTCAAATACTGCTTTTTTTTCGCTGAGTCATTGTGGACACTGAAACATTTCGGTCATTCGTCTCATTGCACTTCGAAAACTCGTCGTATCAAAACGCGTTGCTTTACATTTTGAGACATTGTGGCCGAATTGACAAATTTTTTCCGGTCATTTGCAAAAAATTTCGGTCTATTACGAAAAAAGATAAGAGGTCAAGTAAGAAAAGCGCCAAGAGACAATAGGAGGTGATCGCAAATATCGCGAAGCATAAAAAGCGTACGAAGCGAGACTTTGGGAGACTGGCACCGTCAATAACTGCCGCCGCAACGCAGATACAGCAAATCGACTGCTGAAAATATATTCGGACGCTGAGGGCGCGTCCAGCAGTTGCATGGGGTGATCCGCGCTGCGATGAAACTTACGGTTTCATTGCTTTTGAGAGGGGGGTCAAGATTGCGATCTGAAGAAACGTCGGGAGTTTTTTTAACATGACGCTTTTTTAATATTTGTAAGATGAAACGGCCAACAAAAAACAACAGGTCCAAAGTTAAGCGCATTTACTTCGCTCCTTTTCAACGTAAGGTCAAAACGCGTTGAGCGTGCGCGATTACGACAAAAGCGCTTAAGTTTCAGCCGCGCTTTTTCAATCGGTCGTGATTTTATCAACTGAACGACGCTTCTAGCTGGACTGGTTGTCGTTGTCAATGCGTTCGTCAAGCATGCACTCGAAGCCGGGGATCGATCTCCAAACCTTGCTACTGTCAAGGGGAAACGCACTCACACAGACGCTTCAAGCATAGTCGGCACGTGACGCGTTTCGTTTAACAAATTCGGACAAGCGACTCGAACAGAGGTGTGCTCTGCCCGACGAATTGCTGAAAGGGTCGATTTTCTTTATATCCCCCACACCCGAGGGCAATAGTATCAATGTCAGAAACATTTGCTGCAGGCAAGGTCAGCCACACAGTAGACGCTCACCGTGCGCGTTGCTGGAGTCTGTTTCCTGGGGGCGAAATAAGACCCGGGGGCTCAGTCGCGCGCTGTCCTCTGTTCCGCTGCTGCAACTGTCGCACACATATGAAGAATTGAAGAGCATAAAAAAACAAGCAAAAATTGTACAAAAGAATAAATTGCTTTCAAATTCAGAACAGACAGTTCTGTTCAGAAGGCCAACTGCTTCTGCTATTTTGCATAAATTTGTTTTCAAGTTCAACAATTTGCATAAATTCAAAACAATTTGCATAAATTTTCGAATTCATTTGCATGAATTATTTTTTTAAATCATTGGCATAAATTATTTTCAAATTTATTGGCATGACTGTTTTCAAATTCAGAGCAGAGAGTTCTGCACGGAAGGCCAATTGCATTTGCCGCGCTGCAATCCGCGAATCACAACGCAACACGTCATAGTTCTTGTAATGACATCACGCAGTGGCGCATAACGAAACACGCACACGACGAAAACAAGCCAGAGGGTCGTGGCCCAGTTTGGACAAAACCGGGCCATGACCAATCGCGCTGGCACGACAACACCGTGGCCGAAATACTCTGTGGCATGTATTCATCGTTCGAGAGAACGTGTCGTGTTCGCAACAGCTTTTCAGTAAAACATAACTTTATCCTAAACGCAAACAAACTTTTGAAAACTCGCGCTTATTCTCGAAAACACCGGGCTCGTCTCCGCCGCAAAGCGAAAAACATAGTTAAAAAAGAGCACTCTGGTGTTACACCATCTGACCCTTAAGCGTTCTTCAAGACGTTAACGCCTCAGTAAGTATCCACACATTACGTGCATCCTTAAACCAGTTCGAGTTTTGAGCAAGGAATATTCATATCAAGCAGCATTGCGAAACAATCTCTTGGTAAATCAGACAGAACAATGATGATGCAATACCTATTCTCCGACAGCAAAGCAGTGTAAACTTTTGGTCGTGCAGACTTCACAGCCACCACAACAGTAGCCAAAGTATCAAGTTGTGTTTTCAGATGATTAACATTTCAAATCGTTACTCTTTCGCTGAATAAAATTTGAGCTCATCAACTGCTTTTTTTGTAAAGTGTTTTTTTTCAACTTTTTTTAGAAATGTTGCTTTTATCCGATAACACTTATTTATTCATTCTTATTTAGTCTGCTGTGAGGATAGGTTTCAAACTTGCACAACAACCTGCTATTTTTCGTTAATTATTTTGTGAAAGAAGCAAAAATCCCCACCGAGTGAACTTTGTTCGCACTTTATATGCGTTCAAATAATATCCAAGTTAATTTGTCAGCAAAACAAATGTACATCACATGCGCCTCGTGCGCTAATTGCGCCAACTTGGCGCAGTACTTCGATGCTGAGCTTGAGCTGAGCTCACTACAGTGAATGTATCGCAAAAGTTAAAGAGGATGTTTGTTTGTTGCATCAGGGGAGTGAAATGGATCCTCGCCGGCGTGTAAGCCGCGACGCCTCGAGGTCGATGACGTTGTGTTCGCGAATAAAAGGCTACGTTCCGCTGAAATTCGCGGATCGAGAACGGTTACCGAATTTTGACTTCAAACGCCGTTGAAATACGATAAAAATAACAATAATTTTGAAAAAAAACTTTTCAGTTCAACCTCACCTTGAATTTTGACGCTCCTTCGGTTTTCGCTTCGTTCCAGCATGACTCGACCATGCGTGCAATGCGCTGGGGGGTAAGCTCGACTCCCCCCTGGTCAGGCCGGTTGCGGGGTGGTAGTCGAGAATGTGGTACTGAGACGTACAAAAATCTCCGTACGAATGTTCTACAAGGTAAAAAGTCCATGCGTCACGCATCAATGCACGCGATCGTCACGTGTATATCTGGGCAGCATACAGGGCGCCTCCGAAGCTGAATGGCCTCGAATTTCAGCAAGCTGCTGAACGGCAACTGGAGTCGTTTTTCTCGTCTCGTTTTTTGCAAACAGCAGCAGCTGAAACGAAAACGGTGACGCAGTTTTTTGAGTCGACATTTGAGAAACAGTGACGTCGCGGTACTCGGTCACGTGACGAGCACTGCCCGACGAGTTGAACCGAGGCCAACGTGATTTTTTTACGATGGCTTCGATCCAATCATCTCCGAACACGTGAGTGACGTAGACACGTAGTTTGCCGTTCGGTAGTATCGAAAATTGAAATGGAGGTAAAGAAAGAAATTACGTAGAGTATGTGTTGTGCAAAACAACTTGACAAACAGAGTTTTTTCACGGAAATAGTTAAACAGTCAAATAATCATGACGAAATGGACGAAACCGCCGAGGTTTGCGATTGGAAAAAATTCTTCAAACGTAACTGCAGGCAGGGAAAAAATGATTAAGTTTCATACTTATTTTGACTGTAACAGAAACAAACGCAAAGCCAAGTATGAATGAAACACATTACCCAAACTTTTCAGAACTCAAACCGTAACATCGAAAAAATATACAATTCCCAATCTGCGAGCGAAGCCCTGAGCACGGAGAGCAGAGCTCAACGCGATGCTCCGTTTCACGTGGCGAAGACGTTCAGATGAAATAAAATAACGCTCCTTGGAAGCGCAAAGAGAAACTAGGTCCACACGAGTGTTCTCAAAAACCGCGCCCGTGGAGTCTGGGTTGACAGACGGTCTGCGAAGGTGGATCTCAAAACAGTGCGATTAACCGCGTGAGCCATCGATCCTGTGTAAATACCTATTGTTTAAAGATACTACTTGAGAGGCCTTTCGACCCTTTGTGGAAGGATGGACGGTGGTTTTTGAGCGCATTCGGCATTGGCCCATTTGGCCCACAACGAAATTCCTAGTTCTATAAACGTAGCACGGGCGGCAATCGTCAAAGCACCAATCACATCGCTCACCCGCGTCACGGTCAACGATTGTTCCGCTCCACGGAACACCGTCCTGCGCACGCCCCGACAGTGACGTGGCTTGCTCGTTCACGGTCGACTGCAGCAGACGAATCACGGCCAGCAAACTGCGCGGGTTTCGCGGAAACTCGACGCACTCGCCCGTATCGTCGTTCGTGGAACAATCGACGCCGAACCTGCGAACGACGCTTTCGCGCGTTACTATAACGACGGCCAGGACGCGGGGGGAGCTTGCGCACGTGCGTGGAGGTTCAGGGTTCTCTTAAGACGGGGTCNATGTGAGGGGTAACTNNCCCCCTAGCGCTGCAAAGTGTGTGAACTGAGGCGGACCAGGGCGGTGTTTGTNNAGCTTCAGTTCAATGAAGTGTTACTTTTAGGGCAAAATAGAAAGAATCTAATCGNGTAGCCAGAGTTGTGGGATTGGACAATGAGAAATTTTGGAAATGTTCTTGCGAAAATTGTGGCACTGACGGTTTGGGGGGGAACGGAACAAGCCGACGACCTTTGTGCGTTCTCCACTTTATTCTCAGAAAAAAACGGTACGTTCATAATTTACCAGACAATTCACACCCAGTCAGTGCGAAAAACTTCGGTACCAGTTAGAATCACAAAATGGGACAGTTAGAAATTTTTCACGGTATAATGTTTGCCGCGTCACGTAGCAGAAATATATTATCTTACCCTACGGCTGCCAGAACGCGGTAAAGTTCAATGTCATGACCACCAGAACAGGGTATAAGTTCATTCTCATGACCCGTACGGTTACCCCCACCTGAACAGTGTGAAGTTTATTGTCTTGAAACTAATTCACAACTACAGGAAATCTGTTCGAGACGCAAAAAACGTAAGTTTCATCAAGTTTTAAAAAGTGTCCCTGGACGCTGTCTCAGTCCTCTTTCTCTTCTATTGCAAAGGTTTGGGCAAACAGTTCAGACTGACGTTTGGAGTCAAGGTGAGATTACTAATGAACAAACTTGTTTCGCCTGGAGGCCAAGCATGTCCGAGCATGCGTACATGGAAAAGGAATTTGGGTGATCGGCGTTGTAGTCCAATATTCGCCAACGAGTGAAACACGCCGCTACATGCTTGGCCCAAGTTTGCTCCTAAACGAGACCAGCGTTTAGGTCTCGTTTTCGCAGAACCTCAACTACACCACCACGTGGACGCGATAAATATCGAGCAGAGCGAAAAGTATGTTCAAAATATGAGTTAGAATCTAAGAAGCCGGTCCTGCGCAGTACGTCTCAATTTTGAACCACGCTATTTTACAGTTAAATAATTCTTTGAAAATTTACAAAAGCAAACCAAAAATTTATAAATAAACCAAACAACTCGGTGTAATTAAATTCGAGTCAACAGGTGTGAAAAATTATTTTAAAGCTGAAATCAGTATCTTGCACTGACCATGGCGAATGCTTTCAACACGCATACCTTTTCGCCTTTTCTTTGTGGGTTCGATGCGAGCTAATCTCCGGGTCAACCATGAACACGTGACACGATGTTTTGAGAGTTGACGTCGATAGACCCTGGCCTGAATCCTGCAATAAAGAATCGAATGACCCTAAGTGACCCTTATCTGAATCCTGCAGTAAAAACGGGCAAAACGTGCATCTGAGCATAGCATTAACCTGATATGCTAATCACGTGACTGCTTTCATGTTTAGTAACCAATCAAAACAAGTTGACACAAAACGCCTGACCGCTTTCGTAAGCACTCAAACAAGGTAACTTCCGAAGTTTTGTCAACTATAAGCTATTGTATGACGAGAGCATACTCGAAAACCAATTGAACTTCACGCGATCTGGCAGCACCGCTTCTTTTCATTTACGAGAAAGAAAGAAGTTAGAAAATGACGCTTTTTGCTTTCCACANCCCTTTGGGGCGTTGCGAGTGGCCTGCACGGGCCAATCTCCGCTTACTCTGCGCCGTTGTGGGTCATGCGCTTTCATACTATTTCCTTCACATCACACGTGGAGCACCACGAGGTTGACCGGAGCTGATTTAACTTCCTATTCCACGAACCTGGGTTGTTGGGCCGCGTGGATACTTTCGTAGCAAATGCTGCGACAATGGCAGGTCATGACAGCAGAGTCGTGTCTGAAGCGCTCTCCAGCAACCTTTTCATATAACACCAGAACACATAAGGCAGGAAAAGCCGCAAGCACCCCCTTTCAAGTCTTTAAGGACCGATGCGGCTGGGAATCGAACCTATTTCACCAACTCGGAGGGCGCACACTCTGCGCGCTGCAGCTTGAAGGGAATTGCGCGTAAGAAGTCCCAAAACGTGACCCAATCGCCCCAAAACTTGACCCAATTGTCCCTGGAAACGGTTGGCACCGAAAATTTCTCCGCAAGCGAATGGTCTCACGATGTGGTTCGATCCTTCAACCCAACAGTCAATAAGTCGTACTGATCAAAGCTGGAAGATTGATACCAACAGATCCCCAAGGCCGAATGGCACTATTCATTGGTCACGCTTCGGGCGCAGTAATGTGGTAGGCAAATAAGATGCAGTGGATCGGAGCCGGAAACATCGTAATAGTTGCACGAAACAACTTGTTAGGTTCCTTTTCGGAGCAAGCTCGCAACCATTAATGCACGTCATAACAGACCGCGGTTATGTCGCGCAAAGGACTTAACAATGAACCGTTCGTGCGGCGTGAATGGCGGCAGACAATGCTGACCTGTGACGTCACAAAGCAAAAGAACCTCCCGTCGTCCGGACAGAGGGCGGAAAACTTGAGCTTGTCGATCTTGTACACGGCGATGGTTTCGCCGTCTGCATTGTACAGGTTGATGCCGGACTGAGTGACCTGATCAACGATAGAAGGGCGACAGTTTCGAATGGGAATCGATTAACATCCAAAAGCGAAGTGCAGAATAATAAAACGAGATGGAGCGAAAACAGCGATTTCCCAACAAAGGATTTTCGCGCCAGCTTTCCCTGTACAGTAACTTCATAATCAAAATTTCAGCAACACGCTCATGGCAATGCTTTCTACGCGGAAAAAACAAAACCAAAAATGCGTATAATGCTTCAAGACCACTGATTTTGAAAGAGCAACTACTAACCTCTGCTGACTAAGCCTATAACCACATGCAGAGCATTATTGAAGCAATTGCGTCGTGTACTACACTGAGTGTTGTCGACCTTCGAAACTAAGAAGTTTTGTTGACTGTAGAACGCAACTCAAAAAGTTGGGTCGACTTTCGAATTCAATACAAAAACGTTTTTTTCGACCTTCGAATCAACGTAAAAACGTTTTGTCAAGCTTCACTCTCATTCAAGCTGAAATTACTGAAACTGCAGAAAATTTCTGCTACAATCATGGAAAAAGTGAAGTTTACGTGCAACACGAAAATCACGTCCCACCTTCAGAAGCACCCGCTGATGTATGTGCTGCTCGAAGCGCAGCCCCTGCACGCACCCCCTGACTGCATCCAGGCTCGCTTGCGCCACCTCGTGTGCTTCTATCGACGGCATCTCGATTGTGCCCAGGTAGGCGACAATCGACTGCACCAGTATCATCGACGACAGCGCGTCGCCGGGCTCGCGTCGCTCGGCGTTGTGCGCGTCGCCTTGGGGCGACGGCAGCTTCTCGTAGCTGTGCGAGCCGGTCGGCGAGGACATGCTCTTGAAGATCTCGCCCGAGTGAAGGTCTTCCAGCACTTTGGCCGTTCGAGCGAAGCTCGACGCTGGTCGGGTAGTAGTGGAGGTTGGTCCTGCTGCTCAAGAAGCAAAGAAAAATATCGAGTTGCCCGAAACAACCTAAATCGCTAAGAAACACGCAAACTGCAAAGGTATACCGGGCTTGATGGTGCCGGGGTCATGTAAAACTCAGCTGAGTTCACGCGAGTCGCGGATAGGGCGAGTTGGCCATCCCTCGTTTTTCATGTCGCCAAGAAAGCTGGATTTCCTAGTTACCTCGTCAGTGCCGGATTTTGATGTGTGTAGGCCCGTGTGCGCAAAGCCATATGCACTGTGCAGGTCCCACTGTTCCAAACTTCCAAGTGTATACTCTTCAGAATTTGAACTGACAAGACGACTGAAAATCACACGCTGAGACAGAATCACGTCTGAAATCAGCCCCGCACTTAACCAAGCCTTCCAAAACTCTAATGAATTCAGGTAGTCGCTTTGCAGACTTAACAGTTTACAAATTTCCAACACAAGTTTGAAGTTAACCTTGTAAATTATGTATTTGTGGAGGCCCGTGTGTGACCGCATACAACGCACACGCCTAAACCTGGCATTGTATCTTGTACTTCAGGATTTACAAAACTAAAACTTTGCAAATGAGGTCAACGCAGCAAGGAATCAAAAGCTGTAGTGCAAATTCCACACACCTTTTTCCAGTTTGTCATTAAAAGAAACTTGACAGAATTTTACTGCCACAAAGAATCCTACAGACAAAAGCAATTTTGCAGTTGCTGCATCACGGTCCAAATCTACAGTGCACTATAATATTGCAGTACTACCAAAGCCACAACAGGCGAAATATAAGCTTCATTTACCTGCACCAGAACTGGGAATTTCTGAATGATTGTTGTTGTTGTTGCTGCCAAATGCATCACTTTCAACTGAGGACAACACATCCAACGACTGACTGACACCAAGAAAAAGGGTACCTTGAGAAATTCCTGTGGCCAACAAAAGCACTTCATAAAACATGAACTAGCTGGTAAATAACCAAGCAGTAGTTCAAAACTATGACTATTTAATTACAGTGGCATATCTGAGTAGAATGTATGCAGCACACAAGATTTTCCCAAAAATCACATTTTAAAAATTGAATAGAGCTGGTATGCACACCATGATTGAATTTATTACTTCTTGCAACTGCAACTGGCACACATCACTTAAACACATGAACAGCTTTTTCAAATTTCCCATGCTTCCCTCACGAGGTTCATAAAATCAGCCTGAAACAACTGCTAAGCAATGCCATATATATCTTTCTTTTTTTTAACTGGAAACAAAATAGCAAATGCCACAGATCATGTACTCAAACTGCGTCACAGTTCCCAGTGTAATACCAAGCTATATTTATGTTAACTAAAAACTACAATAAAATGCAGTAACTTCTAGATTCATGCTGATCTACAATTCTCAGCAGAATACAATTCTGAGGCATTCTAACATTTAGCAGTCATTAATCTTCTAACCTACTGTATAGACTACCACAGGGAAAAACTTAAGTCTGCAGCTAAATTTTGTGCATGTTTCATGAAACAGTTTCAACATCAGTGCTATGGCCAACAAACACAGGCTTGCACTAGCTACCTCAAATTTAAACACAACAGCTTTTTCACGATTGTTTATACAATGTAGGGTCACCATCTGCAGTGTTCTGACTTTCATTTGCAATGACTCCAAGTGTTGGCTGCCGCACAATGTCCAGCTAGGATTTCAAATCAGTGATTTATCTACAAACACTGACAGCACAAATTTATGAACACGATGACATAAATACATCCATAATCACACAAATTCAACTTTCCTTGAATAAAGTGGAACCTTTGCAGAAATTTGAAGATGTTAAAATGATTAGATTGGTATGTGTTAAGTCTGAGTATTGTCACATACCTATTAATCGCACAACTTCTTCATGATCAACAGTTGAAACATCTTTGCCATTCACAGAAATAACATAATCTCCAACATGCAATCCAATCAAATCAGCAGGGCTGGACTTTACAACCCAACTTACGAAACTTGGAGCCTAAACAAAGGGAAGCATAAAGAAAACAATATATCTGATAAATATTTAGTTACTGTAGCTATAAAAAAAACAGATATATTACCTTATATTGTAGTTACACACCAAAAAAACTTAAGCAAATGATAAACAGAAAACTGATTGCCTGATTTCAAAACTCAGTGTTGGCTCGTTACTCTCAATTAGAGATGCAAAGTTAATCAAACCACCTACATAGCAGCTTTTGCTACTGCACTATTTAGCAGCTAATAGTGCTGGTCTACTCTCAATGTAGATGGAAAGGGCTTTGGTACTTTGACACTATTGTGAAAATTGATACCAGTGTTGAGAGTCAACTACCTTTTTTCTATTATAGTTACAATGAGAATCACACATCTGTGTTACTCTTTAATTTTAATCATCATTACAATTACCTTGCATCAAATTCAGTGAAACTATAACTCCTTGTATTCATACTTAGTCTGCAAATTATATTTTCCAACAAGTCCTCATTGCAGTATCTTTCAATAAGAAGTCTCCCTTTCATCAAGTGATCATTTTGTGACATTTTAGCAACAGCAGTGAGGAATTAAACTTGACTCATTGCTGTCCATCTTTTGAAAAAAATTACCCGCAGAAAATCATTCTCTGCCAAAAAGCCGACTTGCCACATCAAGCTTTAGTCTGTGGACAGTGTTCTGAGAAGCATGTTTCAAATGAAAGGAGAAATGTAAAAAGTTTACTACACTGTCTGTGGATTCCCTTGATGCTTTTGAACATTTCCCCATGAATAAATATAAAGATGTAGATTTACTAACAAATGTTTATCATGAAAAACAAATTTGCTGATTGATACCTTGTTTATCTCACTTGTAGAGAGTACTTACTTCAATTTTGAAAAAAATACCAACCACAGTACCTTGGCCGAAGTGTAACTAATTGCATTCAACCACAATTTGCTTTATCACCTATTTATAGCTACATACAACTCAACTAACCTGCCCAGAAAGAGTGAATCCATATCCATTTTTTCCTCGGGTTATTTCAATAATTCTGGTAGTAGATTCCCTTGTAGATGATTTGCTACTTCGTTTCCGACTAGAAGAATGCATCATCTGGTGACATTCAGCAGTATTACATATATCTACATTCTGAGCAGCTTAGTTTCAACCTAGCAAAAAACACAAGAGTGCTGTTTATGCGCTTTTGACAAAGACTGGTAATTAAAATTAATACCAGAGAAAAGCACAATAGAGCTTGTAACAAAACATGGTTACTTATAATTATCAACCTGTGTTTCAGTTTAAATTCGATGGCTCTCTTATCCTCATACACTTCACCAAGATGTGTCAAGTAAAACATCAATCACACAGCAGCAAAAATAAAATGAAAGTTCAACAGTGTAAAAAAAGCACATTTAGCACTCTTCACTTATGCATATAAAGTGCCATCATCCTTTGATGCTTCTGAACTTTTCGCTAAGGATGTGGATTTGCATTTAACAGAGGTTAATCATTTAATTTTCATTAAAAACTTGGCAATTATAGCCCTAACCAATGTCTTACACATATTCTTTTTGTAGAAATTCTGGATCAAACAAACAAACATTAAAAACAGGTCATATGAAATGAAAAATACAAAATGCAGACAGCAAAATCATTTTTTCTGGATGTTTTTTCATATTATACTTTGCATGGCTAAAACGTACGGTCCATCTGCTCTATTTTAAGATTTATATTGCGATTGTTATTTAAACAGACACATTGGACTTTTCATACTAATTAAGCATATGTTTGAGCTTTAAATTGTTGAAAGTTGCAATCTAGCTGTTATTCACATCTTTTAAACTAATGATCACAGTCTATGTGAATCTATGTACTTTTTCATCATTATGTTAGGTACCAGTCGACATTGATAAATGTAAAAAAAAAATTTTTTTTTATTTTTTTTTTTAGTCACAATATTTTCTTTTGTCAATATATACATGCGCACACATGGAATGTGAAGAAAATAGGTACATTTCTGATAGAGTTTGGTGGTTTGCTGTGGATTAGAGATTGATTGAAGGTATTTCTTTTACAACATGGCTGCACATTGCACAGCAGTACTGCTGTTGTTGTAGAAAGATTTCTGCATATTACAGGCAGTGTGTAAGGCAGGAATGTTTGTATAACACACTTTGCAACTGATTGTGTGTGTGATGATAAAGTTTATAGATCTAATGTCATTTTGTACTGCTTGCAAGTACTTTAAAATAGTTGTTACTCACATAACATATTTTTTTTAAATGATTGCTTGAAACAGCATGCTTTTTCAACATGGCCACCCTAGGCTCTTGAGCTCACTGTAGTACTGCTGATTACTGTAGAAATGGTTTGGAATGTTGCAGGCAGCTAGGGCAAAGGAAGTTGTGTTTTTTTATTTGTGTTGTCTTTTATGCTTGTTTATGTTTCAATTACAATGCATTTTAGGTGACCACCGAAAGTACAGAAGAATAACAAAATTGTGCAGTAAATTGTCCATTACTTTTCATCATAAAGCTGGTACCAATGGTGGTAAAACTTAATATAACTTGTATGAGTTGAGACTTCAGTTAAGAAAATCAAGCTTACCAAAAACATATCATAGTTTTTGAAATGCGTTAATCTTAACTTTAAAGGGCTACTGCTTAGGAAAGAATCTACCTCTTAAGACATGATCCTACAAAGTTATAGGTTCACATAAACAGCATTAGTTCAAATCATAAATGATAAAATACAGCTGGTTATTATTCACATTGACTGAGTGTTATATAAAAACAACTCCTTTCCATACAATCCTTTTTTTGAGATTTACAATGTTAGAGAGATAAAAAAAATGATCAATTCGATCATTTCAAAGGCAAAAGATTTGAAAAATACAAGTAAATTTAACCTAGCATAATCATCAAAAAAGTAGTTGCAACCATTTAAAAAATTCAATGGCCTTCTGAACTTGTCCATGATCTGTGAGGGCATTCAATTCTTAATTGTAAACAAGTATTGCTGTCAAAATTCATCTATCACATTGTTGTGACTGCAAAGCCTGAGCAACAAGTACACAATGTTTCACACTGTGGCAGTATGCAACAATATGTAAATCGCATTCTACAATAACTCTATTATTGCTTGTTCATGCCATATGCAATTATGTGCTATCCTTAGCACACATCCTGTTCATGGTGCATTGCGCATATGACGCTGCAGCAAGTTAGAGGTAGCAACAGCATGAGAACATAATTTGCTATGTTGTTTTTTGATGTTTTTTTCAAAGGTACTTCAAAGATGATAATTATAGAATGAAAATGTCAGTATTTTTCCTTAGGCTATGCAGTCAGCAGTAATTGGAGCAGTTAACATAACAACCCACAAAGAAATAAATTTCATAATGTTTTTCCAATTTTGTCTGTAGGCCAAATTTACATTACATTTTTGTATTTTCTATTGTTTTTGTCTGTTCCAGTGATTACTACATTAGTGCAAGCTTAATAACTACATATTCATTTCCATGTGTTTGAAAAACTAAAGATATACCAGTAATTTACCAACTGTTACTGATAAGAAAATGCCACAAAAAACATTACAATACTCCATCAAAACAGCATGGGAAACTAACTTAAACCATTTTTAGAAGTACATCTTTGAGATATGACATTATTACTAAATGATGAATGCAAAAACAAAACATTACTGCACATAGCAAAAAGATAAACAATCAATGGGGTTTATATAACTATTGTACATGGGCAACGTCTACAGAAATTTCTTCAGGGAAAGGGCAATTTTGACATTTTGCTTATTTTTTTAGGTTATTAACAATCACATGGAAATGGACATTCATGAAACGCTTTTCCATTTCTACACCACAAAGAAAATGTCGCATGTCATGGCAACAGTCACAAAAAATGCACTTCTTTATTAAGAGTATTAGTCAAGTAATAATATATTACGATAATTTACACAGTCAAATTATAGAACACCAATTTGGAAATTAGCTGAAAAAACATGTCAGCAGACTCATTTATTATGATGCACCGACAATGAATAATATATTGGGTGTAAAAAGAACTGAGCAGATAAATGAAAACTCACCACAGTAAATAAACAAGCTTGGTCATGAGTCATTTTCACATTCTCACATTACAATGGATTTTTCAAACTTGTGGTGAATCTTCATTTTATCCGTACTCAAAGTAAAACAACCAATTATTTTGGCTAAAAATTTAATAGAAAATGTCAAATATCACAATTCTGACGCCCATGGTTACACAATAAAGACGAACAGAACAAAAAATCCACTTGCTAGTTTCGCAACCTACCTCTGAGTCTGCCGGCAAAGGAGCAGACATGAGTAAGTTACCTGCACTGCAAGTTCGCTCATCACTTACATTCAACATTGACACCAGAACAATGAACCTGGTTCTTGTACAGTGTCAAGTGTGAGTGTCATACCTGCAAATAAACTGCCATTGCAAGAATTAAATCAATAAATGGTTGATTGATTTAATTAGAATTCTGAATTGTCAATTGAGCTGCTGCCTTCAGGTTTTCCACAAAATTTGGTTCTTACTTAGTTAGTCCCGCTTTCCGGGGGATGAAATGCCCGGTTTCATGCGGTTTCATGCTGCTTTGCATTCCACAAAACAAACTGTTCAGTGTTTTGGAATGCTGATCTGTTCAACATACCACACTCTAAATTGCACAAAGTCCTTCGGTCTTCACACACATATAAGATGTGCCGCCACTTCACTTGCTGCCATTCCATATGTGCCACTAGTTTGCAGAGATGAGCAGTGTCAAGCGAAATTTCTGACCTCTGCGAAATTTCTGACCTGTTATTGTTTGTCTGTTAATTCGCTTCTCAGAATGAGAAAATAAAGTGGGGAAATTACGTTTTTGATAAGCGTTGTGTAAATTAAAAAATTTTGGTTAGATGTCAGGTACGCACAACAAGCTACAGTACGGGAATAACTTCCACCACTGAAAAATTTTGAACATAGTATTAGACCTCAATTATTTTTCTTTTTCTCACCCTAACCCAACCCCAACCGTACACACTTACCTAAACACGAATCCCTAAGAACTAATCACCAATTTTCTCAGCGTATTTGGTATGTAGAATATTGCTCTGTACATGCACACATGGCGTGAAGTCAGAAATTTCGCAAGTCAGAAACTTGGCTTGACAGCGGACTGTAAAATTTTTCAGTCCGAGTCCAGACTTAATCAGAAACAACTGAATCCCATCCAGTCCTTTGATTTACAAATGTTTTGAAAATCATCAGTCCGATACAGTCCTGATCCGCCAAATAGCCATGTATTTTAGGCAGTGTCTATTTTGCCTCATGAGCAGGGGTGTAGTGCTGAAACAAGAGGTGTGGGAACGCCGTTCCCACACCATAAAAAGGAAGACTCCACCAAATAGTTTGAATAAAGTGAGCATTCATCTACATCAGGGTGGCCAACTTGTCTTCGACTGGGGTCGACTAGAAATTTCTTGACAGCTCGCGATCGACCGGTTGGTAATCAAGACACAAGTAGAAAATGCAATGTAAAGGAAGAAAATGCAATGAAAAGGTAGAAAATGCAATGAAAAGGAATATTGATTGAAAAATGTTCTTTTCAGGTATCTTGCCAATTCAATGCAAAATCAGGCGCGATCGACCAACTGAGACGCGGCAATCGACCGGTCAGTCGCGATCGACATCTTGGCCACCCCGGGTTCACATGAATTTCCACACTGGATCTTCCTGTTTCACTGTAGACTTTTGACTAGCAGTGCGAATTTTCGTGTCGCTAGCGGTGTTGAACATGATCCGGTTCCAGGATCAAAATCCAACCGGATTCTGCAATTCAGAACCGGACCCGGACCGGATATCGAAAAAACTCTACCGGATGAGATATGGATATCCAAACTGCGTTGATCACTGGAGTCAAATGCTTAATCAGAGGTTGTTTTTCGGATAAAAAGCGGATTGGATCAATTATTTGGACAGCATTACCGGATTAGGACCGGACTGGATTACACAATGAAAATATTGGATTAGGATTACAAAATTTCCAATCCGTTCGACACCAGTCGCTAGCACATTTGTGCAATCGCAGCCATGTGTTAATTAATGTAATCGTTTGGATCCCACATCTTCACATAACGTTAATTGTGCAAAAAGGTATGAAACGCGTTCCCATCCCACGTCACCCCTGCTCATGAGGCAAAAGCACTGGTGAAGCTATGTTGCGTTTAGCCAAACACCAAACACGGTTGGTTGAAGTGGTCACAAGACAAGCTCGGAACGCATGACCTGCTTAGCTGACCTTGGCGTCTCGAGCGGCTCAGTCGGGTGGACGAGTGTTGTAATGTTTACAGTGCTGACAAGCTGTTAGTAAGTTATGTATGGTGTTCATCATGGTAGCCTTGATGTTTTGGTATGGATTGCTTTTATGTTTAGGCCTATGTTAATGGCTTAGATTAGCACAGTCATAATTCAGAGTTTGATCTGAGCAATTCCGTAAAGTTGGAATAAATTTTTATAAAACAGGTGATCAGCTGCTGACTTTGGAGATTACAAATTATTTTTTTGTAAAGATTGAAAATTAATGCTGAATTGAAATAATTGTCAGATATCTGATAAAATGACTGAAGGTCAAACAAGTGCTTCAACCATTAACCCTTAGGACCGCAAAGCCACTATCGTGGCCCAAACTTTGGCCAGTCATAACTTGCCGACCAATAGAGCTAAAGAGTTGATCAAACCCTCTACGGATTCGGCAAGTCTTCAACTTGCTATCGAAAAAAAATTTTTTTTCGTCTTGGATTTTGGGTTCTTTGTGTATTACGTCACAATGAGAGCAAGTTTGTGCATATTTGGCCAACTTTGCCTGGCCCTGGGCGCCAGCCCAATGCGAACTCTTTTTCGCTCAATGTTTTTTGGATTTGTGACTCGAAAACGAGTCTTTAGAGACTTGCTAGCACATCAGGAGACAAAATTACGGCTCCAAAACCCAGTTTTTAGCAAAAATTTGAAATTTTCTAAAAAGGTGACATTGGCCACTTCTGTCCAACTTTGGCCACTCGTGGTTGGCAGCCAGATTGAGCTAGGGAGCTATTTAAACCCTCTAAAGAGTCGTGAAGTCTTCTACATTAGATAGAAAAAAAAACATTCAGAATTTTTTTTGGCCTTTTTGGTCCATGGCCCCTTGATTGAAGGATGTTTTGCCAATATTCTTAGGATGTTATCCGCGGATCCAACGCGCGGATATTGTGGCTCAAAGTTTTATTGGATCCCCGACTTGAATACGAGTTTTTAGAGGCCTTGATCGACTTTCTAGCATTTCTGGTTCCAAAGTTAGGCCAGAAAGAGCCAAATACTTTACCGATCTGCTAGGCCATTTTGGGGGATTTCCCTAATTAACTTACCGTTCATTGGCCCTAATTTGGGGTCCTGGAACGCTCAAAAATTAATAAACCCCCAAAAAAACTCAAAATATGGCCTAAAATCGAAAAAAATTTTGTGTCAAAAAATGGCTCTCCGGGTCTTAAAGGGTGGCTTGATGACGTCATTAAGGTATATAGAAATATGCATAAACATCCTCTCATTATGTATACTTCAACAGAAAACCCGAAATCCAAAATCAGAATATTTTTTTATTGCAAACTACATGACTTCACGAGTCTTTAGAGCAGTGTTTCCCAAACGCCGTGCCGCGGCACGGTACCGTGCTGCGACGACTCCTCTGCCGTGCTGCGAAGTGACAGTGCTGCACGGTAGTAAATATAAAGCGAAGATTGATTTGGTGTTGCGCACAATCGTGTTGCAAACAAAGACAAGGTTTGTTACCTAAGGATAAAGCGACTGTTAGCCTACTTGGTGCTTGTACTTTCTGACCTCTAGTTTCTCGGCTGTGAATTTCGTTACTTATTGACTGTATTCTGCTAGCTCGTTAGCTAAGACTGGTTACTTTTTTAACGTAAGTTGAGCGCGAGTATCGCCTCGAGTCTGAGCAACGATCTGTGGACTCACGCTTGCGCGCCGCAGAATTCATGGATAAGTTTCTCAAGAGAAAACTTGATAGTAACAAAAGTGAGTCTTCGGAAAATAAATAACTATCAAGATCTGAATCGAAAATGAAGACATTTTAACAACAGGTTCTGAAGTAAATGGCTAAAAATGTCTGATGGAGATGCTCAGTGGCGCACTAAAGCATGTAAATTGTTTTGACCAAAGTATCAAATGCTTTTGCGAGATATTTTTAACTTGAAACGGACAACCGTTTGTTTTCAATGAATTTAAATCATGATTTGATGGTTGGCATTAATTATAAAATCAATTTAATTATGTATTAATATTTGTCTTGCCCATATCCTCTACATGGAGGGGATCAAAGAGTAATCACAAGAAAATGCAACTAATACTGACTACTTTTTCAAGATAATAATGAAACTGTGCGACAGCGTTAAGTATACTAGTCATAAATGTGACCTTTTCAATTACTGCTACATGTGTTTTGTACTTTTTTGTTGACTTATAAACTGAACATCTGCGTGGATGGACATAATTGTCGCAATTCATGTCACAAAATTGCTGACCAAGAACTTCTCATTGAGTGCCTATGGCGTTAGATATTTCCTAGGTCAATA
>JGI24158J21664_10000456_pt1 | contig 36955 bp, 24 predicted proteins | sample Ectturendosymbi3_FD_21664 | JGI IMG/M metagenome (IMG submission 21664) | reverse complement strand
GTTGCTCACCATTGTATTTGCTTTTAATTCAGCTATTAACGTGATCGCCTTGTTTGCGTCATTTGCAGATGCCAAAGCACGTTTGGCTGCCTTCAAATCACGTGACAGTGAAGAGTATCAGGTAGAAATAGTAATGTCTGAGTTGAGATGAAAACAACTTTGTGTCTCGTGTTGGAATGACTGGTTTCACATTTTTCTGGATGGTTATACGCAGGTCCGTAACCAGCGGGGGGCTCAAGGGGTGAAAACCCCTGGACTTTTTTTCGCACCCCCTGGTAAAATTGGTTGAACACAGTTAAAAAAATTGAGTCTCCCTTTATAAAATTCTTTGCCTCCCTCATGTCCCAAGCTGATTACATGCCTGGTTATACGTGTCGTTGATCTGTTTGTTAATGCCTAATTTCAACATGTTAGTGTCCGAAATTTGATGAAGGTTGTAATAACTTGTTGTTTCGTTAAGTATCTGCAAATGCCGAAAATTGCAATGCTGTTTTACACGTTTTCACTGAGGCCGATCGTTGAACTAGGCTACGTCAATTTCTTCTAAAATTCAAGATTACACCTAAAATATTTTATTTTTGAAAATACAGGATCACATCTTGTTTCTTATCCCCCAATCATTTTATCCGATGCTCGCAATCTTGACCAGTCCAGATCGACCGAACACAGGCGTAGCCAGGGGGCTCATGGGACCACACGCCCCACAAATCTTTAGCATTTCTTGTCATTTTGTGCTTTAAGAATCGGCTTCCTGAATAAAATACTGCTGGTTGCCTAGAGTCAAACATTTTTCCCCCTGACAAAATTTTGGGTTCTCTACGCAACTGATACCGGCCAAAATTATCAGCAACAACCATTTTTTGCTTTACCTTTAGAAAAATATACTCAGTCCGAGATATTGTTGAACGGGGCAAAAAAACATAAAGGTTTCCGAAATAATCTGAAAACTAGTAAAAGCTGTCACGCGCCAGTGCCATTTTCTGGCAAGGCGATCGGTGAAAAGCACGTTCTACGCAAAGCGGTACTTTATGCTGGGGGCAGAACCTCAGCTTGAACAACGCCTTTTTTCCCTAGGACCTGCAATTTACACACACTGAGAGTGATATGTTGATATCAACTGCTTTAAAATCAGCATTTTTGCGATTACATTTTACATCACAATACAAAATTGTGACATCTAACGACGATCACAGTACATGGAAAGGGTCAGCAGTCTGCGGACACACATCGAAGGTCCAAAATGGGCAGCTTGTGACGTTACAGAACTGCGCTGTGACGTCAGCTCTGCCAATCCTCCTGGTATGACAGCACCGGCGGATTGCGAATGACGCCGAAATTTCCTAAATGTCTGTTTTCGCCAAACAATGACGCAGTTTCGACGCTTCTGTGATGAACTGCCATAACCCGTCGTGAAGCAGCGAAAGCGAAGACGGGCCATTGGCGGACGCGGGAAAATGCTTCGGATAATCCGGGAAAGTGTGTGCTTCGGATAATCCTGTGAGTCGCCATATATAACGTTGAATTCGTAGCAGCAATACTAGAGTGAACCTGGCCGAATGAGGAAAGCTCTGTATTATTGCTATTACGCGGAGAGTGATCGGTTCGACTCTCTCTCTTTAGGTGGGTCAAGGAGACGCAGCATTGTGGCTGCAACAACTATACTTCATCAACATGATCATAGCTTCTCACATCCATTGAAACTGTATCGTGCTTATATTTAGAGTATTGACATACTATCCAGCAGAGATGATCGGCTAGTCTTTTTTTTGCTATCCGATCCTATCCTGTTTTTGAAAAATGATATCCGATCCGAATCCTGTTTTGGTAAAATTAATGTTATCCGTATCCGAAAACTATCCGAAAGTGTATTATGATGCACAACATATATTTTTGTGTAGTGTCTATTTTGCCGTATGAGGGAAACTAACTGTTGATGTTATTTTGCCTTTAGCTGAATAAGATTGGCTGAAATTGTTACATGGCAGGTTTAGAACGCATGTTCTACTTAGTTGACTGTGACATCTGTAACAGCTTAGTTAGGGCCGGCCTTTAACCGATTGGACAGATTGTTTCCTACGCCTACTAACCTACGCAAACTTACACTTTCTATCGAAGCTGTTTGCGTAGTGCCAGCGCTGCCCACCCCACAGTATTTTTAAGCGTAGCATTCGTTGCCAACGAAAACAAAATTCATTGTGTAATCGTAATAATGACCATTGTTATCCGGTAACGTGGACAGTCTCGTTTAAGGATTTTGTCCTAAAATGGAACTTTTGACTCGTGAGGCAGAACTTTTCCGCAGATTTATCGATGACATAATTTGGATAGCTAGATCCAAATCGTCTAATGAAAGCATTCGACAAGCACTAACTTCAGCCTTTGCCAACAGTGGTTTGGAACTAACGTTTCGCCAAGCTTGCACAGCTGATCAAAAGGGTGAAGTTGAATTCCTAGATGTTAATCATCGCATAACTACTGACGGTTATTTTGGATTTGTTACCAAAGACTTCATGAAACCCACAGCAGAGGGAAGGCGGTTCATTAACGGGAAATCATATCACTCAAAGTCAACATTCAAGTCAATCTTATTTGGAGAAGTAATAAGATTGAGGCGTCTTAACCAAAGGAAAGAAGACTACTTCAGCAGCTTTTTGCCATTCTACTTGTATTGACTTAAACAGAAAGCGATTCGCTCAAACTTTCCTTTAGACATGACTAATGACATGATAGCAATGGCATCAAATTGGGAAGTAAGACTACTGCCCTCAAAATGCGACAAAAAGGATGACCCACAAGTTTGGACTACATCTTTCCCCCAACTGATAAGTCTAACAGAGAAAGAAAAAAGTTAAATCCGAAGGCAATGATAACATACAAAAGACCTAAGACAATTGGGCAAATACTAACAAACTATAAACACCTTGCTATAAGCAAGACAAGAGAGCCTGTCAAGGGTGATTCAGGACCATGTGGCAACTGTGCGCTTTGTGGTTGTGATGGGAAACACAACAAATCAATGTACCTCGTGTTCCACAAATAATGAGCAAAACCAAAACCTTTCCGCTGAACCAAAATTTGACATGCGCAAAGTATGGTATTTACGTAGCGACTTGTGTGCTACGTCATGGACTGTAAGTCGGAGCAACCACGAATAAATTTTCCAAGAGATGGTCAGCGCAGTAATTGGAACTGACCTAATTGCAGAAATGACAAAAACGAGGAAGTGGCCTTGTCGCGGCACTAGCTTTGTTTCATGGTAACGTAAATAAACTACCTATACACGAAGCTTACATCGTCACTTTTGTTGAACAACCAAATTTTCACTCCTTGAATATCTGCGAAGATGAATGGTACAACCAGCTTGACGCACAAATTAATATTCGCAGCATGATCCTCCCCCGCGTGAGATAATAGATTTCTTGTTTCGCTCCTGCACTGACCGTTGGTGTGTTTTGATTATCGCTACGGGCGCGCTAGAGTTTTGGTTCTCGTCAATCACAGCGTTTCAAATGCGCCCGCTGAGGTTTGGTTGCCATCGTTGCTAAATGCTAGCTTACCTTACGCATTCTGCAGTTATGCTGATTCATAGACGTTTTGTTTCAAGCTAAATTGGAAGCACCGTTTGGCAGTAGTTGCATTAATTCGACAACGCAGTATTCCATTATGAAAATCTTTGTAGCTTGCGTTGAGTTTTATTAAGTTCATGCTTTTGAACCTTTGCAGGAAATTTTTGAAGTTGCAGTGAATAAGTTCAGTTGAGTAAGACGAATTTTCCAGTTTTATCCAGTTTAATTGTCGCAATTGGTGTTGTGCTATGATACACTACAGTCTTGAGGTTGTTTACTTTCTCTGACCATGCTTTAGCCTTTCAGTGTTTCACCTATTAGCATTGCTTGCAGATGTAAGGACTGATGATGCGTAGTGTTACGTGAAATCGATTTCCTATTAAATATTTGTGATTGATTCCTTGCTTCTTTTTTACTTGAATACAGATATGCGCAAGTTTGAATCATCGCAAAAAGATGAAAGCAGAGCCGAATCGGCTGGTTCCTCTAAAGCCTATAGAAAACCTTCTAAAGCTTTTAATTGCCAGCTCAATATTCTTTCCACTTATCACCAATCTAAATGTAGTGTCACGGTTGACACAAAGATAAGCTCTAACATTACTTTAATTTATCATAGCTGTACTACTTAGAATGGCTCCCTACTGTAGAATGGCTCCCTACTGTAGAATGGCTCTCTACCGCTTTGTCTTTATCTTTCTGACGATAATTAGCATATCACACAAAGAGCTTTTGATTGTTTGTCTGTTTTGTTCACACAATTAATAACAAAAAATCAATCCGTTTTATAACCGTCATTATTAACAGTGCAGTAAAAGACAATGCATGTATGCAATCGAGCATATCACTCTGACCAGTTTCACCGCAAAGTTTACGCTGTATGTGCAATGTGTCTTATGTATCAACTAGAGACGTCCCGGCTCACATTTTTATGACCTGAACCAACCCATACCCTTCACCATCACAACTAACTCGTAAATAAACCCGCACCTGTGACCCCTCGCATATTTTGACCCGTACTCGGCGTGACCCATAAAGTAAGCAGTGTTTAATTTGCCTCATGAAGCAAAAGCACAGCTGGGGGCAGTTTGCCATTATACTTGTACATACTGTAAGATAAAATTTGGCAAATTGAGTTGGAACAAATTAAATCTCTTTGAAAATTTTAAATATTTTAAAAATACTGTTTGAACATGATCATCTACAGGTAAAGGTCATGCGTTTCAAAATTCGTTTCTGTAGCACTTGTACTTGTTGGCCCACAATTTCATAGGCTCCTCCCCAATCAATAATACGGTACTGTAAATGCGAACTTATCGGCGCGTTCAATAATTCAGTTTCAGAGAACCGAGCTTCTTGAAACCTCTGCGAGCACTCCAAACGAATACTAGCGCCAGGGACGGATTTAGGGAGCGCGGGGCCCTAGGCCATCTTAGTTTTGGGGCCCCACGCAAGTGTGACCTATTTGGCCGTTTGTGTGAAAAGCGTGAAGTATGCCCCTCTTGTGTGTAGTGCCCCCTCTAAATCTATCTTTTGTGGTGCCGACTTGAGTTCCACAATTGCCTTAGACCTTCAACAGAAATTAAAGCCTTTCCTACATTCGTCTAAAGAACAAATAGCATTAGGATCTTTTCTTGGAATTTATAGCTCTTTCGTGTGGTTTAGAAGTTCTCGTCGTTAAATTTCCGCAATTTTTAGCGTTTTTAGTAGGTTTGTTATTAGGATATAAACATTTTCATGCGGTACCGTGTTGCCTCCCTCGAAAATATCGACTTGACGTCGATCTGATTACCTGCACGTAAACTCTTTTTTTATAGTAATAGTAACCACATATTTTATGAACCAAACAAGCACAATCCGTTCAGTGGACACAGGGCTTATTCATGCCGTTTTGAAATTGTCATTTCCCAAGCAATATAAAATATAATGTTTTCATCCTCTATACCATAGGCCCATAGGCTTACGAGGCTGGGGGGCTGCCGCCCCCCAACTTGAAAAGTTTCAGAGCAAATTCTGTTTTCAGGGCAAGCGCAAGCTGCTCAAAAATCCTGAATGATAAAAAATATTTCAATCTAGTGAAAAATTTCAGGGCAAACTCCTGCTTCCAGGACAATCGCAAGTTGTTAAAAAATCCTGAATGATACAAAATATGCATTCAATAAGTGAATTCAAGGCACACTCTGTTTTTCAGGGCAAGCGCAAGCTGCTCACAAATCCTTAATGATAAAAAATATTTCAATACAGTGAAAATTTCAGGTCAAATCTGTTTTTCAGGGCAAATGCAAGTTGCTCAAAAATCCTGAATGATAAAAAGTATTTAGTCATTACCGTGAAAAATTTATGGGAAAACTCTATTTTTCAGGGCAAGTTGTTCAAAAATGCTGAACGGTGAAAAAATTTCAATGCAGCGTGTTCAGCGTATATTCTATTGGGGATGGTCCGTGTAAATTGGGATAGTTTAGCTTGTAATCTGGACTAGAGACGTGACTGGTTATAATGGCTTTGATTTAGACCAGCTATGTCCAACCCAAAGGGCTTACTGAGCCAAAAAGTATGTCACTATCTGGACCAGGGCCGCACCTTGAATGACATATTAATGAGGGTCGCACTTTGAGTGACTTACTTTGATCTTATCAAGTTATTTTTGGTTAAGCTGATGTACTGAAAGCGTTCGAATCCTCATTGCAATGGTGACAGACCTGATAAAATGGCACTGGAGACCAACTGCATCAAAAATTTCAAATTCAGGATTATCAAAATAAGGACAGGTTGTCAGTACATAGGATACATTTACTACAGCGAAAACCTAAACTGGGTCGCAAAAACCTTCGACTGGGCCACATGCGGCCCGCGGGTTGGGCATAGCTGATCTAGACCAAGCCCTCGTTTTCTGTAAAAATCGAACAATCGGATGTCGGTAGTCAACAGCTTGATCTAAGAAATCGGATGTCAACAGCTTGATCTAAGAATTCGGTGAGCTCCTTTGAGTGCGCGTGTTTTAAGTGCCTTGCTCAAGCGCACAGCACTTACGAGAACACAGGCAGGTGTAGGGTCAGACCCTTCGGTCCGGAACCGTCGCTTTTAACCATTGCGTTGCGCCATTGAAATCGCGTACATATTTGCATCAGTAAAAACAATTACCGTAAAGTTTCTTGTCTGGGAAAACACAACACGCAAGGAACTCCACCCCCTTGAGTTAACAAGCAAGGTAACAATAGAATTTGCCTATAACGGCACCTCTAGGAGATTGCATTTAAAGAACGTTATTGCCGAATTGACGTTTCAAGCGAATTGAAATGCATGTAAAAGATGCCATCGGGACCGCACAAAATGTGACATTATAGGCGAATTGACGTTACAGACGAAGCCATTATAAACGAATTCAACTGTACAGAACAGATTTATAAGAGGTTTCAGGCCCCACTCGGATTGTACTTAAAAAGTTAGTTTCAAGGCATCAGGGCAAATTGTTTGTTTTTAAAGCAAATGGTTATTTTCAGGGCAATTTTTCTGACCCCCTCAGAAAAATGCCTTCCCGTACGCCTATGATAGGGCGATGATAAACAACATGAAGACAAGTTTTGCACAGAAGCAAAGTATTGTCACAACACCCTCAGTTAACCATGAAGTAAGCCCAATGTACACACGTTTTCCCCAGTGAAGCTCGCGAGAAACTGTTTTAGCTGATTTAACTAACATATAGAGTTTCAACAAGCAATCTCGGTTTGCGGGAAATCTAGTAAAAACAACCAAATGTAGGATCCAAAACTGACAATCTTGCTTTTCATCGGAGTTTTGCAGTATCTGGCGGTCTTGCGAGCTTTTTTGTCAGTGGAAAATTGATCATCAAGTACCGTTTTTCTCTTTTTCATTCTTTTTTTGTAACCGCTTTCATACAGACGGCCTGAATCTCTCTCACGCTCAGATGCACAATATTGTCATGTTATTACTGTACTGACAAGAGTCTAGAGTAGACTAGACGTTTTTGTATTTGCATTTCCGCCCGTTTCAAGGTAAATTGTGAAGTTATGTCTCTGCGCAGTTTTGCAAATTTTTAGTTAACATTGAGTCGTCATAGAAAAGATCGTTGCGCGGGGCCCCCTAAAGCGCTGAGCCCTAGGCCATGGCCTATTTGGCCCATGCGTAAATCCGTCCCTGACTACCGCCCCCAACACCACCGGACAGCGTACAGTCTGCAACACAACGAGCACACAACACACACACCGCATACAATATGCGTTGTTCGCTCACAACACGCCTCACAGAGCTCAGGAAAACTGGTCTGACACAAATTCCATCAATGGACGACGCCAATGACAGCTAATGTTATTGAAAAAAAATTTTAATTTCCTTCAACATCCTCGTAAGTGCTTCAAAAAAGTGAGCGGACCGTAGCGGTACGCAAGAACGAATAAAAGTGTTTGGGTGGTTAACCAGCCAATGAACACTTGCCGTTAACCACCATTTTGTCAGCCCACGTCATCTCTAGACTATCAACCATACCAGCAAAACACACAGCAAAGAACAGGGCTGTTTTTGTTGCTACGCAGGATGAAGATAAACATGCCAATCATATGTGGCCGCCTGGAAATTGCGCCGCACGTAACGAAAGTGGCAACCGGTAGTTGGTGCCCAAGAGTAACAAGTCGCTGTGACAGACACCACAAGCGGAACATTGATGTCCACTTATGCTTAGATGCCTATATAAGAACAGTGAAACCTGGTATCAGTAGATTGATTTAATGGGTGAAATCTATTGTTGCTGGTTGCACGTCTGGTTGTTTTATGCCCCAAGTTAACATCCTTTGATTGGGCTAGCCTCATTAGTTCAAGACGATAGAGATAGCCTAACTGTAACACATACAACACACTAGAAAATCCATTTCTGAATCAACCAGTGTAGGTGAATGGGCATAATTTAACAATATATAATGAATTGATTTAGTGTTTGTTAAATATTTATTCCTCACATAATGCATGTGTATGCACGCAAATCCGTACAGCGCAGACTTCGAGATGTTGTTTTGAACTCTCTGAGCTTATGCACACCACAGTTAGACCCTTGTGACATGAAACCACAGCACTTAATGATCTGTGACGCAAACTTGCTTGCAATCAACCCTTCGAGCTTCTCACATGGGCAAAATTGAAAAACAATTGCAATGTAGGTTACACTCTCTTATAATTCAGTAATGCTGGATTCAAAAAATGGACTCTCTTTAGTTAATCCGCCTTTGAATCGTCAAGCTTTTCATTCTAGCATTAGTTTGACTTTGAACTGTGAGGTGAAGGTGATCAAAACAGAAAGTTCTCACCGGCGGTAACGTTTCGCGAGGCCGCTTAGCATCGCGACGTTTGCGTCAAGAAGATGGGTGTCGGAAGTGTTTTGAAATTAGACATTTTCCTATGAAGTGCTAAAATAGGTTGTTTTCTTAGTTTCGAGTGGGCAAAATGAAATTTCACCACAATTGGCTTCCCCTGGAAAAATCCATTTTTCCTACCCCTGGAAATAATCCTTCCCAAGCCCTTAAGACTATTAGTTTGTTAGATTTTACGCGGCCGCAAAGGCACAGTTTTCACTATTGTACAGTCTTCTTCTTCTTGCGTATGGAGGCTTCCCTTCGAGTTGCAAGCTTTGCTCATTGCGGAAAGGCGCGCGCAATCACGACACATGAATCACAGCAGACGAAGCATAGTGAGGCGCTGGCATGCGAACACGATTCAACAGCGTGATACAGCACGTAATTGAACAAAGCGCAGTCGCAATTTTTGGGCCACCGCGGGCGGTAGCAGCATTGGCCCATGAGCTGAGTGCTAGGTTCCTTGTTCAAGGGAACAACCGGAGAGGGATCGAATTCCTGCCTCAAATTGTGAGGTCAGCTCTTTACCGACAGGGCTAACCGGCCACTGCATTTGTACAGTAAAACGTGTAGCATGTACTTTGTACAGTAAAACGTGTACAGTAAAAAAATTCGTTTAGCAAAACGTGCAATTTGTACAGTAAAACGTGTAAATAGTGCTTCCCCGAACTTTAAGCAATTACTACATTGCAGCTCAGTTCACACAACTTCCGATCGATATGATCTCAAAGGAGATGGTTATGCTTTAACAGAGTATTATTTAGTCTTTCTTAAAGATAGTATGACAATTTGCATGCATCGATAACGTTCATCAAATGTTATGAGTGGATATCACAAAACCTTCAAGTTTACTTTTGCAATAACAGTAATTTTGAGTTGTTTTCGAGATTCGCAATGTGCAAGTGCGGTTGTTTGTTGTATTGCAAGGTGTTAACTGCGGAGCGCACGGGTGATCTGAGGAGCATTTGAAACCAAGCGATAGCTACGCTATTTTTTCATGTAGAAGAGCATCGAACGTCACTACGCTCTTCCGTATGCAGACACTTGCAAGCCAACCCAGATCGTCGGGTTAACTTTCATAACCCTGAGGTCATTGGCAGTGACAACAATTGGCTACGGCTGAAGATTCTTGAATCTTTATTGATCCAAGAACAAAAACCAGAGCTGAATGCAAACATCCCGTCAATGTCTCTACGCATTTTTAACTTGTAGCAGAGCTTCATGCCTCACTCATGACGACACACGCCATCATCATCGGCGCGTCTCCAGCTGAGTCATGTGACTACGTATGCTTCGCGAAACTACGTCACTACCGAAACAACCCTTCGCGATTTTCATTTTTCACAGCACATTTCTCCTGAGTGACCAAGAACTTGCAGCATGATCACTGCAGTTCAATTTGCAATGTACTGATGATGATAACAGGAATTATCGAAACGTTTGCAAAATGTCGTTTGCATCGTTTTAATTTGCCGTCATTTTCATTATAAAGCTATTTAGCACTTCCGCTTTTCCTGTACCAGAGTTGGTTGACTAGATGATCGCGATGGTCCCTCACCAATCCTATGTGACACAGCACCCCTTTTTGTTTACACCAGGGGTTCCCGAACTTTCCCTGGCCATGTACCCCTTCAGCATTTCTATAGATGAGCATGTACCCCTGGACATGAGCGCCGGAAGAATTTTTTCCAGGGATGGGCCAATAGTGGATTTTCCATGGGCGATCCAAAAATATTTTGCAGGGGACCAAAAGTGGCAAAATTACATTTTCACCACTCTACGAAAACAACATTTTTTGCAAAATATTTGATAAAAAACTGTCAACTTTCAAAATCCTGAGGGGCCTTGTCCCTCCTTCCGACGCCCATGCCCCTAAAACGTCTTATGACAAAAAGGCTAAGGAAGATAACAAAATTTATTTACCAATAATCGTATAATGATTTTTTAATATAATATTCACTTATATTTATTTTAATATTTTATTCTTGAACCAGACATGAAGTCCATAGAGCACAAGCACAAACTATCTGCACAACACAGATTGATAATAACAGACACAGAACGTTTTGTAACGGCGTTGGTGGTAGGACCACAGGATTACAGACACTTGTTCGCTAACTCGTAACACTTCATACAACACTACATTATAGTCACTTTCTTTAACATAGTTGTTTGCCAACTCGTAACACTTGGTACAACACTACATTCAGAGTAGGACACGAAAATTGCATGTTAAGAAATAGAGCCAACCCTGGCCAAGGCCTGGTTAAGTACGAATGCGTTGTGGCCTGCACGCGTCCTCAAACCAACACTGTAACGTCCAGGCACCCAGTCATAAAGTAAAATGAGGTTACAGTGTTCAAAGAATAAGGACTAATACTGGTATAAACAATCTGATTGATTTTTTTGCATCGTTCAAGAAATAGGTACACATTTTTCTCAATAAGGCCTCAAACGTAGGAGTGTTACATAGAACCTGATGACTACTAACACTCGCTCGCCACGGCAGGTTTTTCAGAGCCCTGCAACCAAAGTTCCAGGCCACACGCAATCTGTGGATGTATGCCTTGCTGCATGAAATCACGCCATAATTGTGATCCACACATGGACGTAAAGAAGGAACGAAAAATTACATTTTTCACTAAGTTCGAACATCGAGAAAAAGAAGACCGCAGCTTGTTTACTGCATAATGTACCTTATTTGCTGCATAATTATATTGCACATCGCAGCTTGTTTACTGCATAATTATCTTGTAGTTTTCTCTGAATGTTTCTGCCATCTGAAAGCTTTATATCTAATAGAATTACCAAATATTTGTAGTGGGAAACATATTTTACTCGTTGTACACCCAATGTCAGCAACGGGATGACCGTGCTCTTTGCGGTCTTAGCCTTAAACGTCATACAAACAGTTTTGTTGCAGTTAAATAATTGCATGCGATTCTGCCTAAACCTGACACCCATCAAGCATACTTTGCAGTAAAATTGGACAAAACATCCAAATATCATCAGCAGACATCAAGTGGTTCAATAAGACTTCACATATATAACACTCAGCTTTAATGTTGTTTATTCAAGAGATAAACCATCCAAATAAACAGCAAACAGGTATGGACTCCATACTCCCCCTTGTATAATACCATTATTAGTATCATGAAACTGTTCGGACAAATTCATATGTATAAATAATTTGAAATGAGTAATGTATAAAGGTACGTTTTCCCTTCTGTTGCTAACCTCAAATGTACCCCTTCAGATAGGCAAATGTACCCCTAGGAGTACATGTACCCTAATTTGGGAATCCCTGGTTTACACTGATCAACTATTGCGCCATTGCATTTTTATTTGCTCTTCTGTTCACTAATGGTTGGTTTGCTTAGTGCAATGGCTTCTTGTAGTGCTTCTGCTTGTTGGCTGAGTCCTATGAAACAATAAAACATTGTCCATTGTTCATTTGACTTATTCTCCGTATGAAACAGTGTGCTGTGTCATAGCCAGGGCAAACGCAAGCCATTCCAGCGCACTAGACAAGGTCCATTTTCAGCGCTCCGTCATAGGTTATGACGCCATCCTGCTCAATCAACCGTGGCACGTAATCCACCGAACTCCATTTCCTGAAGAGGAAAAATCTCGTTTTCTTTGAAGATACTAAAAATGGTCCAACAATCATAACATTGCTACCACTGAGTCATCACATCGACTTTTGCTGCGATTAAGAATATTAATCAAAAGTTGTGATTTAAGTTTAGCTTAATTATATTTCGCCGTGAACTGTCGCATATCCCTCCGACTCTATGTCCATTTATTTCATTAGCACTTTAAGCATAGTTCATGTAGGGGGGCGATTGAACAAAAAAGGTTGACGACCACTGAAAACAAAAATTCTAGCATAGGCCTCAAAAATCTTTTTGCAGTCTGGTGTCTTAAATCGACGACGTTCTGCATGCACAACAAAGCTCTGACGTTCGCGAAGGTCAGAAATGTTGGTTATGTTGCGTGCCAGCTGATACCTCATTGTTATATAAATTAAGGTGGTGCGTCCTATAATCTAAATCCGATTGGTTTGACTAGGCTACTGACTAGGCTACTAACGCCAATAATGCTGGAGTTTCAGCTGCATTTCCTAATCTAACTACACTTGATAATTGAAACATGATTTAGTGAAGACTTCGACATAAATCTACTCGGGTATAAGCGGTGGAGCCAGGAAAAATCAAGAATCAAGAAATTAAAAGAACGGAGATGGTAACCTTACACATTTGTAGTGAGCTTGATAACGTGTGGCCTGGAGGGCATGCTTTGCTGGTCCTGACAGCACACCACTGAAAGACTTTTGAGCACCATAGACAAGATCCATTCCAGCACCCACCCCTCCTATACAAAGATCCTTACTCTACTTATCACATGCATTAAGGAAATACGAAGGACGTTTAGTACATTAGAAAAGTTTATTACATGAATGAAATTCATACCAAAGTCCGAGATAGCTTGCCTAGTATACGTGAAATTGAAATTATTAGGAAAAATAATAACCCTTCTGCAGCAAACCTGAAATAGTGTAGTATCTTTATCTTCTCATAAACTATATGATCGTGTGCTTCGTTCACTTTCATTATGTTCATTTCCCTTGTTTTGGTGTACGCTCTTCACTTTCTGAATCACACAATTGAGTTTTGGGCGCCCCCTTTGGCCCAGCCCCCTAGGCAGCCGCCTAGTTCGCCTAATGGCGGTGCTGGCCCTGGTCATTGCTCACATAGCAAATATTATGCCCAGAAACCCATTAAAGCTATCCGATTCGGAATGGTAGTGATGTGTTTCCTTGTTAGCGCCGAGTGCCTAATTGAGTAACTTCAGTAGCAAAGATCATGGCCTGAAATGCATTAAAAAACATTTGATGGAGGCCAGGGCCGTAACCAGCTGATACTTTCGGGAGGAGGGGGGAAAATTCCCGGTTGCACCCCTTCTGGTTGCGGGCCTAATGGAGGCCCCAAAAGCAAAACTCCTTTTATGGCGTGTGGAATGTGTTGCTGACAATAGCGGAGATCATGATCTGAGATGCATTAAAGAAGAACATGCATTACTTGAGTCTCTGCAGGTGAACATTTCCATAAACTATATGCAAAAATTGAGGTTGGAATTGAAATTACAGCTTGAATTTAAGGTCGAGTGTGACTTGGACGAAACATTTTTTTAAGGATACTTTTGGCCAGAGTTGAGAATGGGTCTCATTTTGAAGCCCGAATCCGGTCCCACATTTATGTTTGAAGCCCGAAAGCCAAATTTACTGAGTGAGTCAAGATATGCGCAACTGCGGGGTATCAAAAAACGTAGTGTGCGGGTGTAGCTGCAGGTACATGATTTTACCACACCCAAAATAGCAATCAACTTGACCAAAACATTAACTTAAACAAGCACAAACTCAGCTTGTTAGTCAATGCTAATACTGCGGAATGTAATGTTTTTCAACATAAAAACAAACTTCACGAAACTATCCTCAATTCCGCTATAGGCATGAAAGGAACTAATTAGGATAGCGCTATAGGCATGAAAAGTCGGATAGCAGGCCATCGTTTCTTGACACAAGGGAAGAATCGCGTAAGTGATTGATCTTTTCGATGCAGTGCCATCCCGTGCTAATTTCCTGATGGCTGTGGCCTTCTGAAAAAGTGTATGACCCTAATCCGAACACATAACGAAAGAACGCAGCTGTGTTTGCAAATAGAATTATCTGAAGAAAAGCACAATCACATCACTCACAGAAATCACCGCAGTGAGTAGAACAAATGCACTTCAAGAAAGAAAAAAATCATTGCTTCGAATGGTGTAACAAACTTGTGTATGCAGGCCCGAAATCGGCCCAAAACATTTTGACAAACTTAAGCCCAAACCCGGCCCGATGCGAAAAGCCCGACCCGACTTACAATTCTGCTTTCGCCCTATAATATTTACTGCATTAGAGAACCTTCATCGGAAAATTGTGATAATCATCACTCTGAAGACAATTTATGTGATTCAAAATATCTAACTTACGTATTGCAGGCCAACTTTTTACCATGAACTGTGCAAGAAAATCAAAATTGAAACTCGCACCAAAATTGAAACTGAAAGAAATTCATCACCGACATTAAATAAAATTAATCAGCATCTAAAAAAAATGGAAAAAATAACGATTTGATGTCAAAGATGATTTGCAGTTTGGTCCAATAATCCATCCTTTTCTTTCGAATTGCTAAGAAAGTCAATAATTTAAAAAATTTACAATGCATAGAAATTCGTCCATTTGGGAGCAAATCCAAATATATGGTTACTCGTATGAGATACTCTGACTTGCAATGTAGTTGAGGCTTAACGCTACGGAAGTTCAAAATATCTTTTTAAGAATCACGCTGCCCCGATGAAAGTGCATCCGAAAGTGCCCATTTGTTAAACTGCGAACGCAGAAAATTGTCGGCATCTTTTGATGTTTCAATTAGCTCCCTCGTGCTATCGGTTGGTAAGTTATGGCTGAAGAGTCGAATCATGCAAGTGGTTCGCGCGGTCCTTTCAAGCGTCAAACACTGAAACTGAGATGTGGTCAGTGAAATCAAGACCGACATTCAAAGCCTAAAATTTCTTTCTTGGTACTGTTACTAATTTGCATTTCAAAAGCATCAAATTTTTGAGTTGTTTTAGGGTTTTCACTTTTTTGTTGTTGACACAACTCAGAATTTTAAACTTCTCTATTTTTCTTTTTGCAACTCCTGACTAACGCAACAACTAACAAGTTTCAATTCATTTGGCTTTACGTTCAAGCCATCGGAATCTGAAAACGTACTGCAATGAGAAATTTCAGGCAGAATGGCAGTTAAAAGCACTAGGTTTTCTGTATGCTTTCGACGAATCAGTCGACAGCGCTCTGCTTTCATCTTTTCATCACTATTTCATCTTAATGCAGAATGTGAAACTTAAATGATGAATCGAATATTTTGAGAAAACGATACCGAAACACGGACTATTGAGACCGTGACGGAAATCGAGGCTCATAAAAACAGGCCACAAGAAGCACTTGGATTCAGAATTGAAGCCTTGATGCTTCATCCTGACCAATCCGTATTGAAGGAGTGATGCACATGTCATGAATCACGTGCAGTTCTATTTTATTTCATCCGCCCGCCTTTCCCGCAATTGGACAATCCTTGCTACTGCCACCTCGTGAATAAAATCCAAAAATCAGCAGACTGTGCTGATGTCTGGCAGAGAGATTTGCGCACATGACACTTGTGTTGAGTCTGACTCGGAACACATTTTGCTCGTCACATGTCCTTATTAAAAATCTATTTTTGCACTGTTTGCGGGGTTGCAGCCCTGGCAAAGGGCCGCAACACAATTCTGAACTACAATGCAGGTTTTGGAAATGCTGACATCAAGATGCAGAACCAGTGCTAAGCGAAACTTCTGACCTCTGCGAAATTTCCGACCTACTATTGTATGCCAGCTATTTTTCTTCTCAGAGTAAAGGAATAAAGTTTGGCGATTAATTTTTTGATGTGTGTTGTGTCATTTAAAACGTTTTGAGTAGTTGTCTGATACCCACAACAAGCTACAGTAAGGGAAAAACTGTAACAACTGAAAAATATTGAACTTAGTCTTAGATCTCAATTATTTTTCTTTTTCTAACTATAAACCAAACCCTAACCCGACACACTAACCTAAACACTAAACCCCTAAGCACTAATCATCAATTTTCTCAGCGTATTTGATATGTAGAATATTGCTCTGTGCATGCACACATGGCGTGAAGTCAGGAACTTCCCTTGACACCGGTCAACATGCTCATGCCAGCCTAAATTAAAAAGACCTGTTGTTTCGATGTCATTATCATTTTCCAAGCAAGCAGAGCAACTGATGCCAGTGCAACTGATAGAAGCAATTTTTCGAAAAACCTAATTGTTGCATTTTGAACGGTTCAATTGATCTTTTTTCTCTGCTATCATAAAATGTCACGAAATACTGTTGGATTAAAACACGATTATTTTCAGGTTCGATGTAACATATCCTACAATATGCATATGAATGCCATACAAGAACTTTATCACCCACCTGCCTTACTGTCGCTCTGGCGTCCCTGTTTGTAGAAATGTATGAAGAATGTTGGCATATCTCGAGGAATTTGAGGCCGGCGTGAAAATGTGATTGATAAGGCAACTTGTTTTTTGATCTAAAAACTTTGAATTTTGACTTATAATTCACAAATTTTGACTTTATTTTGACCTATCGATTTTTTGCGTTTACAACTGGAACGCAGAATACAAAGCATATATTAGAAATCGAACCGATATGATAAACGTATTTTTTCTCTTGAAATAAACGAATTATCAAAAGTGTGCAAAACCCAACGAAAGTAGAGGTAACAAACCGTAGACGAAAATCAATCCAAACGCACAAGAGAAATTTCCACTGTCAAAAAATGTCCTGACTTCACTGTAAAGGTTTTACCTTGTTATACTTCAACATCAAGTAGGTCTACTACCACGCCTAGAGTAATTCCAATTCTCCAGCAATGGGCAAAACAACATTATTACATCTGAGGTCGTAAAAAATATACCATTATGTCAGAATTTCAACTAAACTGGCAAAAGCATGTCAATATCTGTTATTGTAGCTTTAATAAAATAATAATAAAGATAAAAACTATGCCATAAGAAATTTTGACCTAACGATAAATTTTAACTTTTTTGACCTAATAACTTTAAATTCCCTCATGGTACCAGCGTGGAATTTGTTTTGTGGATGTTTCATAAACGATGAAAAAGGCAGAAAAAGTTTGAATTTATTGACTTTTGGTTGCCCTGGTGATTGCCATTTCCACTTCTAAAAACATTGCTTATCAAGTTTATCCTTTCAGCTCAAGACCGTTGTGTCATTGGAAAAAGCTGTGTCTTTCACGAAATTCATCTTTATTGTGCCTGCGACAAATGTAAAATACGTTCTTTTCGTGACACGAAACGTGGTGCAATAGCATCAGGTGACTCCGAAAAACAAATGGCGTCAGCAGTTTGACCTGCCACAATCAATCTGTCAGGAAATTTTCCTGTTTATAAGGAAACGGGAGTGCTCGGCCTTCTCCATCTGAGCATTTCTTTGCTTGCAGGAACGACGGTGGTCTGAGGATATCCATCTGCAGCGACGAAATAAAAGTTGGCATCAAGTTGGTTTGGATTGTTGGCTAAATAAGCCTTTTGATTTTTCACTGTTCTTCGAAGAGCCACCAACAGCAGCTAAAAACAATGAAAGTTGCTATCGCAATCATGTTCTTGTTCGTCTTTTGTGTGGCCATGCATTCAGGTTGGTCTATTTTGCTTGATGTTTTCTGAGATGTTTCGCAAAACAAAATTGTTTTTGTATTGTTTGGTGTTTAGAAAATTTTAAATTACCGTCTTTTCCACCACCACGTTCAATTCTCGCTCAGTTCTGAAAGTAATTGGTCGCAATTTAAAAAGAAACTGTAAAGTTTTTGTTCAAATTATTGCAGGAATAGCGATTGTCCAAAATGCGAAGTCAAACCATATCGGTGTTGCAATGGATAATTTATCAAACAATAAGTTCAGGCAAATCTTTTTCAACATGCATTTGGCTCATTAACGGAACTCCTTCTCTTGTTGCATGGTAGCATTCGAAACAAACAGGTTTCGTTTTTTCTCCATTCTTGAAAAAGAATGCTTGATTATAATCCATTTTACAAAGATACGTGAAAACGCAAAAGTTTATTTTGGCCACAGAATGAGGCAAGTAGGGACACCACGGGGTGATTTTTTAGGAAATCCCCTTTTTATCGGTAAATCGTCAGTAACACGATTTCCCGTTTTTCTCTGTTCCAAAAGGCTTTAATTATTTTATCAGCAAACATTCTGTCACATGAAATTATGCACAAATAAGTCTGGCTGCGTTTGAAACAAAGTAGTATTAGGTTTGAAATAAAAAATGTATTACGTTTGAAACAAAATGTTATTACGTTTCAAACAAATTATTGGTGCGTTGCAAACAAATGTTTATTACGTTTGAAACAAAATTTTTGAACGCGTGTTGTTTGAAAAAACTGTTTAAAAAATAAAATACGATACTGAGAAATTTTACTAAAATAATTACATTTTTCAGTGCGAACTCTCAATTCTCGCATGTTTTTTTGGTCGTCTTAACGAACATAGAAACAAATTTTTACTATTTACTTGCAATTATTTGAAGGCTGGTTTCAAAGCATGTGTACAAAATGTTTGAAACATGGTTTGCTGAACACTTGGATGATCCAGTAAAATTAGTTTCTTTCCATGTCTCTTGCATATTTTTCCTTTCTTTTTACCAGAGGCATCGAAGATATCTGAATTACAAGAAAGTTGGGAAAACCAGGAAGAGGAATTTAATGAACTAGAAGATATATTCGATCTGAATGAAACTGATGAGAGAAGTGGTGATATCAGGCCTTGCGTGAAACACCGGTCAAAGGTGATCGATTTTTAGTGATGGAATGCAAAATTCTCTGTATTCTAAACTTATACTTCTTTTGGCCTTGCATTGAAGACTGCAAAGATTTATTTTAATTCTTCTTCCAACCCCAAAGATACCTCACATCTTTAACATTGTTTGCATATCTGTCTGCAAATAGTCCAGCAGTTAAACAACCACAACTTTCCAAAAAATTGTGGTTTTTTGAAACAACATTATTGAATAACAAAAAGAAAATATTTTCTTAACTTTTTCTTCTGAATAACGATTTTTACGATTTTCTAGGTTCACTGCTACACTTGCCACTGCAACCGCCGTACAACATGCAAATCCCGCAAAAGCCGAATCTCAAAAAGTAGGTTGCTTTAATTTTCTGGCCTTTATCGTATGTAACGGAGGTTTTAAACGATTACATGTATTTGTAATCTCATTTAGAAAGTTATTAAACCTAAACTTGCGAAACGTTTTCAAATGCTGCAGGTTTGCACCACCAAAGCACTTGATCTTTATTTTCTCAAAGAATGTTATTAATTGGCACAATCCTGGCTTTGCAGACGTCTGCATCTTCTGTGGGGTGAAATGTGCGATTTCTGCAACTGGTCTCTTACAAAAGGATTCTTCATCGACCAAAGAGCTTTACTGAAAGCTTGGTCGTTGAGCATGAGTTGTGCTACCCAGCGTGCTTACAAATCCACGTCGTGTTACGAATTACTTTGTGTTCAATGGATGGTATGTCTCCTTATGATTGGTTAATTATATCATACTTGTTATTCCGCAGTGTACTTATGATTGATCGTTGTTCAACTGCTCGTCGTTTGCGTGGCGCTCGCTCAGTTTGTTTGTGAACTGTTGATGTTTTCAAGCACGCCTTCCAGGCTGGTGATTTTTGCTTAGTACTCAGACAAATACATTAGAACCACTTGGATTTGCAAATTCTTTGCCAGCATTTAAGCCTTAGAATTCAGAGGTTAGCGGCCTTTCTGGACTACTAGTACTAGACCGCTTCGGTGGGTCAAGAAGGCGCACGAGACCAGATGAAACAACGTTACCAAAGACGGCTTGTTCTGCGTTTATTGTATGAGTCAAACGCAAAATGTGTTGAAGGCATGCACCGAACGGCTGCAGTTTTTCGCGAACAGAACCCGCGGATATCTTTCCGATCCGTTCCAACATCCGTAAATAGAGTCACTGTGACTGCAGTAACACTATCGCGGTGGGAAAGAAAAATATTCTAGGGATTGTATAAACGCACCACTGCATGTGCAACAGAACAAATCCAAATGGAAAAAGAAAATGCCAAAGGAGGCGTTGGTCGTACTCCAGCACCGCGGCAAGTACAATTACATAGGCCGGTTGAAATAATAAACACCTATAACCGCGTTAAGTAGGACTGAAACACTATCTAGACCGTATCCGGTCAAAAAATCTGAAAATTGCCGATCCCTGAATTTTAGATAGTTAAGATAAACAAAATCAGATTATTTTAGCGTATGACTGGATATAAACTTTCTATAGGGTTGAACTCAATTACTGAAACTAAATTTTCAAAACTGTTTCATCTAGATTCTAGAAAATAGCACTTTGTGTAATAATCAAGCACAGCCAGCTGCAAAGAGTTTCTTAAAAAATTGCGAATGCTTATAAGATGTCGAGCTCCGAAGTGTTTCTACTTCTAGCAACGCAGGTTGTGCTTCCAGCTTCAGTTAAAAGAACATCGAAGAAATAGAAAAGGATTTGCATTTTTTTGGAAGAAGCAAAAAGCGGTCCAAGTTTCAAAACTACTCGCTGTAAAGTTTGTCATTATAGGGTGTGTGCACAGCACAGATGCGGATGCAGGCTTCATGAGCAAAGATCAGTGGGAAAAGGTCGCTAAATTGCTTATAACGTCTACTACAGCCAGGGTCGGATTGAGGGTGCTGTAGGCCTAAAGCTGTGTACTGGAGAAGGGCATATAATTTATGCGAACATAGCTGCAAAGCTACATATAGCAAACAGGAAAATAAGATATAATAATGTTATTCTCCTCCTCTCTTTGTTAAATGCAATTTCAAATGACTAAGTCTTGCAAAAGAATTGAATTGCTTTAGTTAGGGTGATCAGATATGTCATCAAACTTGATAAATTTTAGGAGGTAATTCAGTGGTCACTTGTAATGAGAAGAACAAATCAAAAGAAAAATTGAGGGCCACATTTTTCCAGGGCTTAAAGCTAAAGTCTTAGAAGCATAATGGTTAATCCGGCATTGACTACAGCAGTGGTTCTGAACCTTTCTATCTCATCGGACCGGTAAAAAACGCAAAAAAAATTTACGGACTGGTAACATACAATCGCAATGTATGCATCAGGTTATCGCAATAATTTTGTTAACCAAAGCTATCATATACGGTTTCATTTCGAGGATTTTCATATTCAGGAAAATAATATGGACAAAGTCCTAAGCTAACTCCTACAAATGTTGACTTATGATGCGTAATACAGTGATTCTTTAGCACTGGCATCAGCACTTCTCCAAAAATCGTTTAAAGTCGAAACCATCACTGTATCGACCTTCTGCAGAGAGCTATTTCGAAGGACCAGCTTCTTTTTGAATGCATCTGTCTTGTTTCTCAGTTTGGTTGTGCAAAACCCTTGCTGAGATGTATTAAGCTTGTTGAGATGGAAAAACATATCCACCAAATACGCAAGCTTACTCATCCACATTTTATGCAAAAAAAATTACTAATACAGAGTTACTTTCTCTTGAAAACTTTTTGTTGTTTTTTTTGCCTCAACAAGACATGAAAGAACTCGCCCTCTTGACAGCCATCTTTAACATCTTACTTCCTTTTAGTGAAGATGTTTATGCTAAAAATCCATACATTAACACTTTCACACTGCGTTTTGCATAGTCTGGAGTTCACTGGTCGATTTCGAATTTCTTAACAATATCACCGCGTTAGTCATAACGTTTTCTAAACCAGTAGGCAGTTGCAGCTACATGCTCCCGATGGATTATGCCATGAGTAAAAAGGATTTCTTTAAGCGCTACTTTAAAATGTTTTGTAACCACACCAAGGCGGTAATCAGTCATGCTTGCAGTGCCATCTGTGCACACTGCAACATAGTTTTCAGAGTGTATCTCTTTTCCAATAAAGCATTATTTAATAAGGCTAAATATCTCTATCCCGGTGGTCCGTCCTGAAAAGTTAACGTAGTAGTTCCTCCTCGAAATCTTTTTTTCCCGTGTAACACACGAAACAAAGACGAATGGAACAATTAGTAACGTCAGCTCATTCGTTGAGTTGAATTGCAAAATACTTCGACGTCTTTAACTTTTGTAAAACCTACTCCTTGCCAGTAAATTGACGTGCTTCGAATCAGGGGCGTGCATAGGTTTGCTGATGCCTGGGCCAACTGCTTAATTGTGTGCCACTATACCAAAGTCTAGTTTTGAGAAATGTGGGAAATACAGGCAATACGTAAAAACCAGTGTTGACAAACTGAGTTTCGAAAAATTAAATCAATGCAGTATGTGTCAGTGGCCTTACAATGCGAAGAAGCATTTAGTTACAACATTTTAATTTCATTGTTTGGATCCCCGGGATTGACGTCCCGAGCGCCCACCCCACCCCTCTGCACGCCCCTGCTTCGAATGAAAGTGACGAGCAAGTTTGGAAGGTTTCATTGCATCATTTGAGATAATTTGGGAGCACAATAAACATAAGGGCCGCGGCAACTGTTCACTCCATTGAGTTACAGTAAAGCCAAGTTCAAAGTATTTTTATCAAATAGCCTGGCAAATTCTCCTTTTCGATTTTTAGTTCATCCTGGTACTGCCAATATATCAACTCATAATCTTTTTGCAGATGATTGTAAATTTGAAGCACTGATACTTTGCTTCATGTCCACTTTGAGAGTTGTTCTTTTCTTAAAGCTGAAATTATTCCTTGTTAAAAAGTGGAAATTCCCTGTTGCTTTGTTGACTGCATTTACATCTTTCGCAATGTATATATTACAGCTACTGCCAGTGGCGTACCACAAATTTTATGGCAAAAATTTCAGACAACTCTCAAAATTTCGTAGCGATCACCAAAGCTAAATCTTTAAAAACCCTGCTTACCACCAGTAGACGCCATTGTACTTTCTTGAGAACAAAATACTTATGAAACTGCACAAGGATTTTATTTTGCGTCGTAATATCCAGTCTTAACCGGCGAAATGGTACGGTAAAATTGGTTGAGTACGGGCCAGCAAAGTTTTTAGGCTGGTTTCGTTACCCCGTCGGGTCATACCGAAGACTTCCTAAACGGTATTTTTGGCTTGTCCAGCCTCCTGCTCGGGACTGATATGTGGGTGTAAGGAAAAGGTTTACGTGCGTGCTGCCATTGACTTGCCACCAGTGCAACATTCACTGCAGAAGCAGTCGCGTAACTCACGGCGCAAGCAAGTGGAGATGAGTGCCGCGCAGACCACTTGCCACACTCCGGAAGGAGCAGAAAAACCGAGTATAAACGATACTGAACTATCCAGTCTATTCAGTCGTATGTCATTGGCCAGGATTTTACCGAATTCAAGTGAACGCTAACCATTTTCAGTTAGGGGTGCTTGACGGAAAATCTACGAAAGTACTTGACCGAAAATCTAGCTTCTTTTGCGGACCGGCAAAAATCTTCGCGGACAGGTACTGGTCCGCGGACCAGCGATTGAGAACCACTGAACTACAGCATGAGACAGAGAGCGAAAGCCCGAAAAAACTGAATAATTTCCTGAAAAGCATGCTGATTTTACAGGTTCTGTCTCCCGTTTATTTGATTTAAACATCTGTCGTTTTTCATCAAGAAGATATATCAACATTGCAGCAACGTTGAATACGAGAAGACAGTTTTTCACTGCCCGCTTCATTTCAGCTTTATAAGCTCATGAAACTTGAGAACAGATCATTTTGATTTTAAAATTGTTAGTTTAGCAAACTGCATATAATGGCTCTTTGCTGTTATTGCTGTATGTTTAGACCGGGGGTGGCCAACCCGCGACTTTCTGGTTTCATGCGACTCTTACGCAACCACCACAGGGGCAAATCCATGGTTGCGACGAGGGCGATCGCCTCCCCTAAAACCTGCAAAAGTAACTTTTTCACCATGATTTTGTACAATTCGGAAAGTAGCATTCGCGATACAAAGCTATTTTTCCGTCCATTCTTTTGTCGCAGCAGCGTTGTGAAGTATAGTTCATCTCTCTTATAGTAGTGAATCCGCAAAGAGATTTGACTGCAAAATATTACTGAAATCTCCCCTCCTAAACTTACTGGCTGGTTCCGCCCCCACTAAATAACATGCATAACAATGAATGCATTGTAAAGTTCTGTCATTGTGGTGTTGGTGTGTGATATTGGCAATTATCTAGCTGAGCAAAGGTATGTGTGTGACTGAGGAAGAGATGGGGTGATGTTTATGTGCGCCCATGTGTATGATGCGGCTCTTTGCGATAACACAGTAAAAATTGTGGTTTTTGCTTTCTGACCAGTTGGCCTCCCCTGGTTAAGACTTGGAGATATTGTCGAGGCAAGTCCTGCTGGCTACTGTACACCCATGGGAAAGCGGTCTAGAGCTAGTCCAAGAACCAAGCGGAGTGACTACATCTCCGACCTTGCTTGATTTCGTCTTATGTGGAGCCAGCAGAACTATCTGCTTCCCCCGCGACCCTAGTGAGTGAAGAGGTTTACGGGACGCAACTGCAAGACCTCGCAATTCCAAAAATAGCGAAGGTTTTGGTTTTCTTGCATTTAAAGAAGTGATAGACTTAGCTAAAATGTTTTTGAGGCACGATTCGAGGCTGAACGACTTTTTGGGTAACATACGAGGGTATAACCAGCAGCGTAGCACAATCGTTGAAATTGCGCAGTGATTAGATTTCGCCTCCTCGCCAATTTTATGAAGGTGCTGTAATGGGCGGAAGCGTCTGAAGTGAAAAGTTTGCTTTTTCATGTGAACGCTGAAATAATATAAAAAACGCATAGTTAAAACCTCAGTAAAATATCAAAAGCTCTGATACAGCAGTGGAACGAGAAGTATGAAGGACAAAAATAGCTCATTTTTTAATCATACTGCTAACTGAAATTCATCTCAACCTTGCTCACGATTAAAAGACGGTAATATCATTAACGCTACAAGAAGCTGCTATAACTTTTGCACTGTGTTGTGCTCTATGTATTTCAATTCAGAACTTTACTCGGTGAGCCGCTGGAAACGTAGCCAAACAATGACTGCATTGCACCTTGTTGTCTTGGCCACAGTGTTTGCATTTAAAGAAATATGCTTGCATTGTGCTTCTTTTTTCGTTCTTTAATCTCAGTGCCTTTACTACAAGCTTCCTTTATTTGTCGATGCGAACGAGGACTAAACGAAATAACCAATCAAAGAAATGAAGTCCACCATCTTTTGCAAAGAAAGACTTCGTTATTTCGTTTCGTTTTTTGTGGGCTTATCACAGGGATATCTAGAGATATTCTTCACTTGTAATCAGTGCAGCGCAATGTAAATTCGTGCTGCGTGTCGTCACTCACTTTTTATGTGTTTTGCCATTCTCGGCGAGCGTGCACCAGTGCGTGGCAGCATGTACCAGTGCGTGACAGCGAGCACCAATGCGTGACAACGTGCACCAGTGCGTGACAGCGTGTACCAATGCGTGACAGCGTGCACCAATGCGTGATCGAGTTTTGATTTTGCTTTTAGCCCTGCTCGGTTATTACACAATTTCTCAAATACGCCTAGCAAGGGCGACGCAACTAATACACCCAGCAACGGTGACGTAATAAGGGCCGCATAGACAAATTAAGTTCAATCAAGAAGTGATTTAGGGTCAAGACTTTCCTAAATTAGTAACCAACAGTGTTAATGTATATGGTCAGAAGGCAAACCTACGCATGGTGGCTGAAAAGCACAGACAAATCACTTAATTGTTACCTCCACAGATTACTCTGGTCTAAACAACGAGCAGTTGACTCAGTTAATAGCTTGTGGTACTTGCATAAACTCAAAAGCTGCTCCACGACAAATTTGCATAAAGACTGCGTAAAACTGGTACTTGCTTAAAACTCGGAAGTTGATTGAAGACAAATGTCCATAAGACTCAAGACAACCATTTAAAAAAAAACTGCATAAACGTGGTACTTGCCTAAAACTCAGAAGTTGGTCCGAGACAAATTTCTAAGTTCTATGGACAAGATATTTTTTATTTTAGCGGATTTTCTGCTGTTATTGTCATTCTTAACAGCTTTAAGGATTTCTCCCTCACTTTGCTGTCTTCCTAGTAGAGGAACGCCACTGTCTGTTCCAACTGTTTAACAATCATATTATTGCAGTAGCCAGTCAGCGAATTACCAACGTTATTACGATATGTTAATTCTGTATTTTTGCTTAAGTGGGGAAAATTTGCAAAACTTTCCAGTGATTAGTGATTTGAGATTTCCTGGCAAACAAAATAAGTTAAGTCGTGTTTGTGAAGCAATTTAACGGCACATGGGTGTTTGTGCCGCAACGTTGCCGTAGGCTCTATTTTCGACTTTTTTGAATCTTTGAATCTTTACAGTGGGTGTATTCAATGATACCACAGTTACAATCGTTTCATTGAAACTGCGGTTGAATCAAGAGACTATTATGATTGTGAGATTTCTCTTTTCGAAGAACAACAGGCTTAATATTTAGAGACTTACGAATTTCATATCCACGCTACATCACCACGCCTTGCACTTCGCGACAAAAAGGTAATTTAAATCAGCCTATGACGGTGAAAAACTGTGTATAGTTACTGTAACATAGACAAACATCAAGCTTTTGTTGTCTTTAATGTTGTGCACAACGCATGATTTCTGCTGATGTTAACTGGATTTATGCAACGTTTTGTGGTGCAAATCAAATTCTGTAGTTCTATTCGAGTGATGTGGAAAACGCCGAAGTACCGGAAAATCTTGATGATCACTTTGTCTCGTCCAGCATTCATCGGCTATTGTTTTATTTTATGTCAAGATTTCAAGTTTATGGGTGAAATGCAATTGGCTCAAGAATCGTGATAAAAACAGATACTGGCTGATCTAAACAGGAGTGGAAAGCTTGCTGGCTGATCCCCAAAGTTGTGCAGCTTGTGCTGGGCCACACCTGGCACCTACCGTGGCATAGCTCGTAATCGCAAGAGACTGAGCGCCAGCTAAAATGAAACTTTTCACGTGTTGCAGTAATTCTGCCCAGGTTGTCATCGGCTTAAACAAGAATCTGCCCAGGTTTCAAAAATCTTTCTGGGTTGACGCCTACTATTATAAGACCATTCGGGTGTTGCAATAACACAAACGATTTTGTCACGGGTTAAAAATAACAGTCTTCGCAAGTGACTATAATTCTGCCAAGATAGCTGTAAGCTAAAATAAGACCCTGCACCGGTTTCAAAACCTTTGCCCTGTTGACGGCAACAAAAATAAGACTTTACCTGGGTTGCTGCACGTGACAAGCGCTTTGTCCTTTGTGTTGGACAAAGTGTTTGTGTTGCCATAATTAAAATCTTGATGCTAATTTCAGTGAATGCAGTAATGCAGGGGTGCATAACCTTTTCGCTATTGCAGACCGCGATAAGTTTATTTTCTTGAATTACGGCCGCCAGTGATTTCATGATATTTTTGCATTGCTTCTGTTCTGCTTCCACACACTCAGCCTTGCCTGCTTCCACACGTCTGTCTAATCGATTTTATACTAAGTATTCTCGTGCAGTAGAGTCGACAAAGAGTTAATCCACACCCGCGATAACTCATGATTTACATTTTTAATTACATATTCACGGACGCATAAATTTTTATTGAAGCCCGCAGGTTGTACACCTTGCATTAATGTCATGTCCTTGGATTCTGGAACGTTTCCCTCCAATTATATAGGTTCAGTGAAAATATTGACTTCGGAGTGTAACTTTGTTGAAAATGTAGCACTGTTGAAAACAATCTTTAAAAGCGGGGCGTCGTCAATGTTGCTTCAGCATTTCTTAATTTACGCCGAAAGAAATTGTTTCAGCAATTTCAAGACTTTGTGTTTACAACATTTTTGACTATACGAGAACGAAAATTATCCGTAGGCAGGCGCGTAGCCAGAGGGGGGGCGATGGGGCAATTGCCTCCCCAGTTCCGAAAGTTGCACCAAGAATTTTCAGATTAATCAAGCGTTTGATGTGTAAGCCAACGAAATACTTCAGTGCAAATCGACGAAACTGATTAAGGAACCTTTTCTGCTCCTTTAGTCGAACGCGACTATAGCAGTGTAGTTTACCATTTGCCTATGATTAATCACCGTTGTGTACATGTGCGTCGGAAGGATTTTTCCAGGTGGGCGTTAGTGAATTTTTCCAGGAAAGCCAAGGATTTTAGTAGGGGAGGCCAAAAATGGTAAAATTTCATTTTTCCCACCCAAAACTAAGAAAACAACCCTTCTTTGCAAAACATTTAATCGGAAAATGTCAAATTTCAAAATTTAGGGGGGTAAGGATCCTTTTTGCCCCCCTTCCGACGCCCATGGATGTGTATAGTGGAAAAATGCTGGAGAATTCATATCATGGCTGACATTTACCTGAGGTTTCAGCTCTGTGCGGAAGTTGGTGCTAATGAAATACAAACTTGTACCTAAGAGCTTGTAATCACTAACCGAAAGTAAAACAAGGAGTCACGATTTTCGCAGCTGTTTCTGACGCACCAGCTTGCTGAATCCAACCTAATGGCGATGCTAACTTCATTTCCAGACCATCGCAAAAATTCCTCTCTGATAACTCTGCTGTGCTACAAATACTGTATAACTTATCCTTGTCTGCATCATCATCCGCAGCCTTAAATGATCATCGCATATTTTTGTTTTTGTGCAATTTTAAAACTCAGTGCATGAATATAGCGGTGATACATGTTTTATATGCCTTGAATCTCAAACTTTGGCTAAGAAGCAATACAGTTTTGAAGTCTTTTTTGTTACGCAATGAGGCTGTTGTTGCGCAATGAGGCTTTTTTGCTATGCAATGAGATACTGTTTAGCAACAATAGCATTCATTCTAGATATTTAGTTGTTATGAATGATGAATAAGCATGTACTGTGACGGTTCAACCACAATCAAGTGAAGCCCTAACGTTTTAATCAATGATTTCCCATTATCTTGCCGGCGAGTAAAAAAACGGTTATGTCAAATAGGCTAATCAGTGTCCAACCTGCACATAGTTTGAAAGTGTTACAACTTTCATCTGATTTTGATTGCCACCCCATCCTAGATAAATTTGAAATCATTCAACTGCAACGGGAAGATCTAGCAGCAAAATCACGTAGAAAGATGCTTTTAATTTTGTAAGTACTGAGGGCATTGACACTGCCATTATTACAGATAGCTTGCAATCTGTTTTATCAATAGAGCGCTTGTGACTAAATTGAAAAAAATTGAATTTTTTACCAGTCCGTTAGATTTTGTTATTTAAACTCACATGGATTTAAAAAAAGACTTCAACCGTTTGCGCTAGAATGGCCAAATCAACCGTTCCCGAATTTGCTTGAGTGCGACCCAAATCTAATCTTGGTGAACACGCCTCAAACAACATATGAAAAAATAATGATTATATGAGTGATTTTGGCAGCACGTTGCTAAGTTCGTTCTTAATGTCAGCAATCTACTCTTTTCTCAGGTACCTAAGCTACACAGACAAGCAGTGGTAACGTTGAAAACACACAACCCTGGTTTGGAACACCTCGGCGCGACCTCTATTTTGACCCTTCGCGACCCTTGTTTGCGTGTCGACGCTTACTTTGGGAACCACTGGGCTAGATAAACTTAACAACCGTTGTGTTAAGCTGGGGTGACGAGGATTTCTTAACTTCACTGCAGAGCCATGGTGATAATCGATAGTGGCTTCGTTTTCACAAAATCACAATCATTTTCACACATTGTGTAGGCTGAGTGAGTCAAACGTCAAGAGTATGTAAATTTGTTTAGAGGAAATGTGTAACTTTTGCATTTCATAGCGTTCAACATAAAATCCCGATATTTTTCAAACGTGTTGAGGTGCTACGTCAACCAGTCGCTCAAGAGTTGGATATGATCCACGTCTTATATGCGCGCACGTTTTGTAGACCAACGTCGGGAGTTTGTGTCTTAAAGCAAAGTCCTTACTCGGCTTCGATTAAACGTGTGTTGGTGTACATCAGCAGCTGTGTATATATAAAAAACGCAATCATAATGGCGGCCACGGTGACTTCTTGCTCAACTGCAATATTGGCTGCAAAAGCACACTGCAGATCTTGCACTTATAGCATCAAGATTTTCACAAGCGCTTTCGCAAGAAAGTTTTGCGAGCAAATGGTGACTTCGATCCAAAGTAGGAGCTTGGAACTTTAATACAAACAAACTGTTAAAACTTTGCAATTCCATGAAGGTAGACTTCGATTTGCCAGCTTAAATCTGAACACATTTATTCAGAAAAAAGCACCAGAAAACTGCATCTTTTATTGATGATGCTTTAAGAACAAGAGGCATTAAATATTCACATGTTGAGGCTTGGTTGTTGTTTGTCCACCTATCAATATTTCTGGCTACGCGCCTGTCCGTAGGTTACTTGTTTGAGGTGAAATGAGTTGACAATCGTGATATGAAACGGTTGCAGTACAGCGCTACTGTATTTTTGCTCTTTCGTTTTTCCGGCATTTCCACGATTCATGCACATTGTAATTGGCATCTCTATCACTGCACGTTGTGTGTGCTGCGAGAAAAAAAGGTGTACACGTTTTGAAGCGGTCTGTCTCTATGCATGCTGTCTCTCGGGCGTACTTTCGAGTATCAGTAAGTCATAAATTCATGTGCATAGCAGCGGCATTGTTTAATATGTACTTATTTTCTATTAGTAGTGCCTTTCGCGCTAAACGTCTCAGTAAGACTTTGACAACGTTCTCTTCACCTTCTTTACTTCCTCTATCATCTATGCAGGGGTCTCCAAATTTTGTTCTTAGAGCAATCTTTTCCACCTTTTAAAAACAACGAACTATTTTCAAACCAGTATCAATCTTTGCGGACTCAAGATAAACTAAGACTACGAGAATAATACAAACACTAGTTTTAGCAAATTTAATTTGTTGCCCACATTTGCAAATTTCTATGAAAACCATGTGCCTGAGTTTGTTTCACAAGTTTGTGAAAATAGGGGCCTATGGTCGTCAACGCACACCTGATGTCGTATTCCGATTGAAGTTGGTTTCCGTGCTTGGTTTTAAAAATAGTTAGTGTTGAAAAACAGCTTTACAACGTTTTGTAATTGGAAAAAGCAAAAGAGCTTTTTTTGCCTGCCCACACAGATCAGAGACACTTGGTTCCTTTGACTGGTAGACTGGACATCCACTCAAAATTGAGTAAGAGGTCCCACAGCTGTCGGCTCTGCAGCTCAATCGGGTCTTCAGCATTGCAATCCGCTTCACTATGAACCTGTAGTTCTGGCACCTCAGACGAGTTAAATGTTTTGATGTAATTGTGAGAAGGAAACTATCTATCCAACTCGGAGAGATGTAGTAAGGCGCTCAGTGAAGTCTTGACGAATGCAGCGCAAAAGAATTTCTACTTCTTCTGCAAATGTGTTTAATGCCAGAAAAGCAGCTATTTTTCCACTTTCGCTTCAATGGATCCACAACTGTATTTTACTTTTATACGCGACGATGTCTTGAAGGCATCTGAATGTATTTTACTTTTTCCCTGCATGGAGATGTTTAGCTGGTTCCAACGTATAAAAAAAACCTAAGAGTAGCTATTTGACAACCCACTTGCTGTCTTTCAATCGTTCACCAAAGTTACGATTCTGTTCTTTTAATAAAACACCGGCGTTATTGCGTGCGCAGGCCAGTCTCTCCAGCATCTTTCCTCATGAAAGCCAACGGATGTTCAAATGAAACAAACGCCCACTATGTTCTCCCCTCATCTCCTCACACAAAGCACCAAATTAGCGATATGTAAGTAGGGACGGCATTTGATGCGATTAACAGCAGATGAAGTGCATTTTAAAACTATTGTCAAATCTTCAACAATTCTCTCTGACGAATTTATTGTCGGTGAAGAAGACAATAACTACCGAAATATTTTGTTTTCCTTTTTCATAAACGCATAGAACTTTTTTGGTTTTCATCATGGTGGGAGCACCACCGGCATAAACAGACACGCAGTGAGTCCGCAAAAGCTTAAAGGAGTCTAATTTTTAGACATTTCGTTTCCTGCGGTATGTTTGGCAAGTGAACAGCAAAAAAAAAATTATTCCACGTAGATTCTCAATCGCACGGCATCGCACGAACACCATGAACTGTGCATCGTTTTCTAAATCTGTAATCTCGCCCAACCCTGAAATAAGATTTCTACCTTGTTTCGCTGCAGCGATAGTTTGTTTCAGAATATCGACTGAGAAGTCTTGGACGTGCTGCTTGATGCTGGTTGTTTGACAAAAGAACCATAGCTAACTTGTTAGCTGCGGCACGTTTGCACATTAACCTGGCTATATTCACGGTTGCTGGTTTGACTAAGCTCTTTCCCGCTGTATAGAGCGCCTTTGCTCTTGCATTTTTCCAGACAACAGAAAAAGAAATACCCATTGTTTTACTATGGGAAAAAGCTTTTACTCCTGAAGTAGATGGACGATAAGTACGACTTCGCGTTATCTAGTGTTTTTCTCTTTATAAGTTCAAGGTTTTCGTCAAAGTATTTTACATGTTTTTAATCGAGATGCCGACGTAGTTTAGCTTCTTTGGGAGATCCATGAAAAAGGACGTCTAAGCATAACACGCTTGGACTGTGACCGGGCTTCACCGTTGACTTCGACTAAAGTAAATCCAAGTTTCAAGTAGTTGTCGGTATATGCAAACACCTGCTTTCGTTTAGCAACGATAAACTAAGACGGTGAAAGCTAGCGGCAGTTTAGATAACACTTTGCACTTAAGCTACCAATCGCACTAATGCCGGGGGAACAGTATTATTTTTTAACTTTCCACACAGGTTGTGTGCATCTAATGGCTGTACGAGCAAAAACGTCGATTGGTGCCTATGAGGTTGATAGATAAAAGTATGTTTGCTTGTGAGCATTTAAAGGCAACTTGTTTGCCCCTAGTGCTTTTGTACGGGAGCCTTCCGTGGGCTCAAATGAGTCCGCGGACTCGGGTTGGGAAACATTGTGCTATAGGAGCACATAAGCTATTACACAACAGTTCGAAGGTCGGACATCTTACGTAATGTGATTGTTTTGGTGTATGTTGCATTCTACCAAATCCACAAGTTTTTGGTAAATGTGTTATTTTCATTATTGACAAAAAATCTTCGCGAGTCGGATGAAATGGCTTTGCCTGTCGGATTTGGCCCGCGGGCCTTGGTTTGGAGGCTCCTGGTCTATAGGTAGGCTACCGCTGACTCCCAGCGGTGATGAGTGTTTCAACCGATTGAAGCCTCTTTATTAAAGCAGGGTATAAACAGAGCACCATACCTATCATGATACTCTCAAAAGATTGGTGGCGGGAAATAGGATGCGAAAGGTTGTCACGAACCTTGCAACACCCCCGATCTCATTTCCTCTGGCAATGCAATCGACACTAAGTGCAGTCATATCAATGATGCGGTTTGCCATCTGTTTCTGTGCGATTTCTTTATGTAGCTACAGCAAATGAAGTCGCCAATGCCAGAAGTCCCCTAGCTACGAGGTGGCAGTCGGTGGCAGTGTCTCCCAGAAACGATGATCAATTAATTCATCCTCTAATGAATCAATCCTAAGGTGATTAGGTAATTAATTTATGAATTTTGACCATAACTTGTCAACCAAAAACGCTAGAAGGCCAAGCAAGGTCTCTAAAGATGCGGATATTCGTTTATTTTGCTTTGAAAGAAAAAACAAAGAAATTGCTCATTGAACATTTTTCTCAGGCCTCGAAGACGTCATCGAAAAATCCTTGACATGCCTCAGTTGTGTTGTCCCCCTCCAAAACAAAATTCAAATCCGAAATCTCCCGGATTCTTAAAAACCGAACCGCGGAGACTTTGCATATTCTTAGAGGGTTTGAACAGCTCTCTAGCTCTATTGGCCGGCGAGTTATGGCCGAAAGCAGACCGTCTACATCGGGTCGCGAAATAATTCAAATTAAATTTAAAATTTGCCATTCTCAGTCAGAAAGAATAAATGCAACCATTTGCTGATTTATCTCCTAATTTTCTTTCAGTTTTGTGGTAGAAGCTTGCTACTGTCAGTAGTAGTCTTGAACTGATATTTAATTATAAAGAATTTTCCACAAAATTACTTTCTGACAAAATGTTTAGGTCGCGAGAATTTGGAACTATTTTTTAAGGTCGCGCCAAAAACATTTGCGGGCCCCTGCCTTAAAGTGTTAAAATTTCTGCATTGAAATTAAAAGTTTTGCTTGAAATCATATATTCGTTCACTTTGTCAATCTTCTTCAAACAGATGCTTTGTAACAAGTCGCTTAATGTCAATGAAAAAAAATCAGTCGATAACTTGATCAGTGCAAAATCACTAGCTCTAGCGCAAAATTTCTGCGTGACACCACTATTAGTGTTCAGCGAAAGTTTTATTTCACTTATAACATTTATGATGTCACCATTTTATGTGTGATGTCATCTTGCTTGCCCTGCACGAAACTTTAACTTGATAAGGTGCATGCTCTCCAGAGCAGTCTTGCCACTTCTGATGTTTTAACATCAGATCTGATGTTTTCAATGAAATTCCTGATGTCTGATGCTTTGGCGACAAATCTATGTTAAGTGGACGTTTGTTTTTGTTTTCCATATTTCCTTTGTTTTTTGGATGAGAAGTTAGATTCATGATTTTTAAGTTTCTTTCATCAATTTCTCAACCTCATGTGCGTTTGGTTATCGTTTCAAATTGAAGACGCTCTCTTCACTGTGTTAAGGATAACATACACTATATATGTTATGACAATGTTTTTCAACCTTTTTCATGCAGTGACCTAGTTTGCAACCCAATGAACCTAACGAACCCATTCCCAAAATTTTCAGTCGGGCATATGAAATGCAGTTGTGTTTGCACAACAAAAAATCACAATGACTAAAAGATAACGTACGATATCACTATGTTGAAACAAGAATTATTTATTACATTCATGCACATGGCAGCAGTGCCTGATGAGGCTTTTAGAGGCCCTGAGGCACAATTTTTGAGGACTCCCATCTTTTAATTAAAAACCAATGTCGCATGGTGTCCTCATAATACTCGTGTTCATCAAGCCAAATAACAGACTCTGCAACATCAAATGAAAAGGATAGATATGCAATGCGAAAATGTTATCATAACTCAGGAATGCGAAAACGTTCTCAGTTTTTCCCACTATGTTAGACACTCAAACTGTAATAGTACTTTGCGTGCTTTTTTGCAAACAAATTCATGTATCAACTTTTCAAAGTATTGTTTCCGTAAAAGTTCGCTCTCAATACTCATCAGGGACGATGCCGACAAATGATTTAAACGTGGCTGTGACATTTATGACCTGAGTTCATTCTTTTCAATTTCGAAGATAATCTTTCACCACTGCAGTTTGAGCACATTAAACAAAGATATATACGCAGAACAATTGCAATGTTTGGAAAAATTGATATCAGGTTTCTTTCCTCAACTAGGCGATGCATAATTGCTTTCGTGCGACTCATCTCCCTGTTTTTTGTCGACACACAACTGAACAAATATTAGAGATTTGGAGCGATGCACTTCCAATTGAATGTTCCTCAATACCATTGGAATAAACAACAGCAAGTTTTTCATCAGCAAAACATCTTTCAATGATACCTCTAATATTTTGTGTGAAAAATTTCGTTCTGCTATAAAACAAAACGTGTCTATTGACTTGTGTTAAAATTTCTCTTGAGCGGCTCTCTAACAAAGTTGTAAGTCTAAATTTGTCTCCCTTCAAAAGGTTCTCGCAAAAAGGTTGAGAACCACCATAGGCGTAGCCAGGGGAAGCCAAGAGGGCCGTACCTCTCCAAATTTGTGGCAGATGTTGCCTATAGGCTACTACGGCAATAAACCTGCCTAACTTTTCGTCTTGTTTTATCAAATTCGCTATAGGCTTATTCTTCTAGGATGTGTTTGAATTTCTATCACAAATGAAGATTCCAAACTTGAGGGATAGCCTATGTCAAGGGTGAGGGCATCTTTGAATTCTACCATGGGTGGCGGAACCTTTTTCAAATTGGTGGGCACAAGTGCACGTTGAAAAACTATAGGACATTTCTGTGGTTTGAATTGGCAACTGTGACGTGACAAGCATTGAAATATTACGTCATTACCTATTTTGTTATGTAACAACATTACCTATTTTGTTATGTAACATGTTATGTTATGTAACAAGAAATGAGAAATTATCATGATAACTTGTGAACACTTACTTTTTCATATTTTCTGTGTGCACTTTCTATACTTCTCGACATATATGTACACCCTTTGTTTTTTTCTGTTTTGCTTTTTTTCTTCTGTACCTCTTTAATTAGTTTTTGTAACATTTTTACTTTTTTATTAGTACTATTTTTTAATTT
>JGI24158J21664_10000455_pt1 | contig 36969 bp, 25 predicted proteins | sample Ectturendosymbi3_FD_21664 | JGI IMG/M metagenome (IMG submission 21664) | reverse complement strand
TGTTGAACTTTGTGCAAAACCACAAAAGCGCCATAAAAGCAACAAACTGACGTATAGTCAAAGGTTTTAGTATTGCCCCCCACAATTTTGGTTGGCCTCAGTTTGGACCCGCCACGTTTTGAACGCTAGAATCGCCACTGCTTGTTAACATAGGCTACGCTTCATATGCATCATCAACCATACATTATTCCAAAGTAGAGATTTATTACTATATGGCACAGTCGAAATATTGGACTATATCTCACTGGTTGAGGACACTGCCCTACACCGTGTCATAAATTCGTTGTAATCGTGATTCAACATCTGCGGTGATCCGCCACTAGCACAAGAAAAAGAGAAAGGCGATACGAAGACGATTATTCGATGACGTTTGAAGTCTCGCATTAAAGTCTGTAAATTGAGTTGTCCGTCTTCCAGTTTTGTGAACGCTTCGGTAAACGTGGACCGCAATATTACGCAGATATCAGGGCAGCGTCTTAACGATGTAGATGAGTGTCAGCTAAATGCACATGCACATGGCAGTCACACTATTCACTAATTCGGATTTACTTTGAGGAGGGCGCAGTTCGACAGGAATATTTATGATAATGTACTTGTACATTGTTATTGTCAGTCAGCGGCAAGATTGTGCAACTTGAAAGTGAGATAATGCAGTCTGATTGATTGTTTGAAACGATTTGTTAGTACTCATTGCAAGTAGACAGATGCCTCAGTAGGTTGCTTGTCACAGTAGCAGCAGTAGTTCCTCTAAATGTTAGGGAATCCACTTTGCCTGGTGACCAGCGCCATACGCGCACCCTAACAGATACAATGGTTCAGATATTGTTTCTCATTAAACGGTGTTCTGTTGGCTCATAACGATCATGGAGTGTCAGAAATTCCTCTGTACATCGATTGAACACAAGATCAGGCTGATGGTTGACAGGCTTCGGATGGCAGTCATAACGTGGAGTGGTACATGGATGACCAACGGTCGATAAATAGGCGGCTACAAACTTTGATTCAATTTACGTGCTGCAGTCATCACTTCCCAAAAAGTTGACCCTTACTTACGCAATAATCATAATTTGTTTCGTGCAGCTCGTCTATTATTAGTTATTACGCAAGCCCTAGAATGACATCTCATCAACTTCAGTTGCTATCTGAGGTAAAAGCAGCTGGTTTTCCTAACAGTAGAAACCGTAATGAGAAATGACTCCATAAATGCAATCACCGTGATATGCTGTAGTTACAGAGGCTCCTAATCTTGGGTACATGTACCCCTAGGGGTACATTTGCCTATCTGAAGGGGTACATTTAATGTTAGCAATAGAAGAAAAAATATATTAAATCTATTTCCAAATGTTTGTACATATATCAGTGAATATTATCTTCAAAGTCATATGTTTATTGTTAAATATTTCTAAGATAAAGAAAGTAATACTTGCTGCCACTGTACTCAGTTTTGTACGTGGTGCACTTGTTGCAGACATAAGTTTGGCTGAAGTCTAATCACTAATCAGTTATAAGAACTAGGAAACGTAAGCTGAGCTTGACGTGCACACATTAATTATAACTTTGTATGGATGCAGCTGGTATTGGAAACATATTTGAAAAAAAAAAGGTTGTGACCGTTTTATTCAAAGCTCCTGACAACTGGTCGTAAATTTAAGCAAAAAGCTTCACTTGGCAGACGGAATATTTCAGCAACCATGTGCTGTCAGATTTTCCTTTTGGAATCAAAGCAGTTTTGAACAATTTCAAGAACAAGATGCGATCAGTTCACATCGAACAGGAACTTTCCTATATCAGTTTTCTCGAGACGTATGCCAGCATCAGAAATTTTGACGACAGCTCATATCAAGGTAAAAAGTGATCTACTTGATGCAACCAATAGCATAATCTAGTTGTGCTCAGGTTGACCCTTTCTCACATATTTGAAACTGCGCGAAGCTTTCTGCTACGTACGTATACTCGTATTATTCCTAGTCAACAAATCTATCTCAGCCCAGCACTTCTGAAGCTGGATTCAGCTTCCTTTCACAAGAAGAAAACTGCGAGGAGACGAGGGTTTTGTGAACTGTAATTGCACTGTATGGTTATTTTTTGTGATTGTTTAAAAATACTAAGGTAACTTTATTCATTTCGAAAAAACAAGTTAGAAGTTTGCACGCCATTTCAAATGCACAGGATTTAATATTATCGAAACGCTCAATTGCTTGATTTATTCCGTTGTCATTAGCACCTCACTGCAGTTTCTTAGTGTACTCAACAAAGAGAGCATTGCTACAGCAAACCAAAAAAACGTTGATTAATTATGAGTCATTATAAAGCAATGTAGTGATTTTAGCGAGAAGCCTTGCTTCACTGAATGTTTTTTACTTTTTTTGGTTACGCTGTAAAAAAAAAAGATTTTTGTTACCGGTATGCAGCTTCACTGCATAAGGAAACGGCAATGGCCCGTCGTCTCCCATTAAAAAAAATGGTGGTTGATCGCAAAGTATGGTGAACATTGGCTATTGCTGTTAAAATGCTATATAGAAAAATTCCATAACAGGGTTCATTTTCAAACATTTGAACAAGGTGTCAATAATGCCTACAAATCTTATTTACAGAGATCGCTATGGGAAAGGAAGCTCTCAGTGGAAATCAAGAGGTGAAACGTGATTTTATTAATCATGGTTTACGCTTTGCTTTCTTTAGTCTGCAAGTTTTCCAGAAACACTATACACGGGCTGTCGGTAAGGCAATCGCTGCTATTGGTCAGTTTAGTTTACTGTGGATCTTATTCAAGACTGCCATGCGTCTGTTGTCGCATTATTTATTCATAACATGTAGAGTGACTTGTCACGTTGAGCTACTCCCGGGCAGTTCAGCCTGTCATCACCAGTCAGTAGGCAACATCCGCCACATATTGCTCTTACATTTAATGGCGTACGGCTATCTATATTTAAACAAATGACTCAAATTCAAACAACAGTGCGAGTACATTGTAACCGCTGATTCTATCTACATCGCTGCCCTCTGTCACACATGTTTGCTCTTCTACCGATGCGGTTCTGTTTCTAAAGAACCAGAAAGACCCCAGGCCGCTTAGATTAATGTCCGAATTGAAACTATATATACGCTCTTTCATGAGTTAAATCTCAGACACAGGTGATGGTACACGAATAATCTATCGTCGAGAACAGTAAGAAAGTGGTTGTTTTGGTAATAATTTGAAAAGCTGCAGGTATTACAATGCGCGAGACATAACGCAGAACACAGGGATGGGAATCGTTGTCAAGGGTGAAGTTTAAAATCATTCTTGAAAAAGATAACACATCTTGACGTGTTCAGTTTCAACCAAAACGTAGAATCAAAACTTATTCTGGCGTGTTGCGTGTTATTATCAGCTGTAGTAGAATTATTGGTTTGGCTGAAATCAGATTTAAGCAGTTGTCAGTTTGAATGCTGTTTGAAACCGCCAATGCAATATAACCACCCACATAGCACCAACCAAGCCCAGGCGATGAGGTAACTCTAGTTGGCTTAAATTACAGAACACGGCCGTCGCAGTATTGCTGAGAGCACAACTGCTCCTCATCAGATATTCCAGGACGGCATTTTTATTAATTTAATTCGAGTTGCAATTCAAGCATCATTTATGTTTGGTGCATCTTTTATATAGGTGATCAGCGTCTACTGCTTATAACTGCTATTATAATTCTTGCTTCAGTTTCGTGTTTGCTTTGTTTCTTCGATACCCGCGATTTTTAAACTACCTTTAAAAAATTAATTTCCAAATCGCAAGTGTTATTTATTTAGGTAATTTCGTTGATTGCCGAATGTAGGATTTAGTCTGGAAGCAAAGAAAAGTGTTTGAGAAACCTTAGATGCTTTTTCCAAGGCGAAAATGTTGTGAGTAATGCGGTCTATAAAAGTTCGTTGTTGAACCAGCAGTAACAAACGCAAAGTTCATTTGAAAAAGTGTCAGAAATTGTGGAAAACGTTCTTAAAACAACTTGTGAGAATGAATTGTATTATTTTCATTTTATGTTCCACTTGTTTAGGTGAGTAATTTGGCTTGATAATACTGTACGTTCAACTAGAATCCCATCAATAATTATTTACAAAGCTAGAAAAATTCATTCCAGCAAAAATATTTCTGAAAAAATAAATTTCATAAAGATCGCTGTTTGCCCACATACCTTGCCATATCGCATGCTCACCTCCATTACACGAACTAATGTGGGCGGAAAAGCTGAAAGGTAAACATATATGTGCGTTCTAATGATCCACCATCATCAATATTGGTTTTTGTCGCTGATTAGTCAATGCAAGGCAGCCATACTAAAATTAAATTCTGTTCGTACAAATTGGGCGCATCGAATTTCCTTTAAACCATATTCCATGTTATTGGTTTATCTTTTGCCACACAGCAACTTAAACGCGTGTGCTTCCCTTGAACAGCATTGTTTCAAGCATGGGCGTCGGAAGGATTTCTCCAGGGGGGGGCACTAGGGATTTTTCCGAAATTTTTCTAGGGGAGCAAAAAGTGGTGAAAATTTTTTTTCCCACTGGAAACTAAGAAAACAACCATTTTTGCTGAAATTTTCAAAATCCAGCCCCCCTTTTGACGACCATGGTTTCAAGTCCGAAATTTACAGCAACAAATTCCAACCCATGTTACCACGCTACACTATACTACGTGGATATCTGCGCGCAGCGCACATTTAACATCATGAATATGTGGTTGTTAGATTCAAAATAAGCCACAAACTCGAAAGGCGTGGGACAAAAACGTGACGTAGGCTGGTATGAACGATGACGGGGGCCTACACATTAGTTGTTTTAGTTATGCCCGCACATCTTTATGAAAGTCACAGAACTGTATGGATACTGATCGGTTGTCAGGCAAGGTTTCTGAGGGAAGATTTCGAGATAGTCGATGGAGATCACGAAGCACATTGAAGCTTAGCAAACCCCGCGAACCTTATAGCAGGTATTAATTTTATATTTCGTGGAATGTATTGAAGGAGGTATGAAATTCCATTTGGGGACATTATCCCTACAAAGGTACAGTAGCGAGGGCCAGTGGCGTGCACAGAAAATTTGGGGGGGTTTCATTCAGTGGCACATGGAGGTCATTTGTATTTGGTATGCGCTGTTTGTGACGTCNCAAATTTACGTCATATTCATGTTTCAAAACCAATGTTTCGGTGAAGTTTCTTGACATAATATGCATATTCTTGTACACGCACTCACCTTATTTTATGTGTCATTGCATTGAATATCAACTATAAGCGCTCCAAGTCAAGATATCGGAGGAAAATAAACTCAAAGCTACGACACAGTAGTTCATAACTGCAAAAACATCAGGCTGTGGTTTTAAAACAGGGATGTGAAACACACTCATCACTGCGTCAGAGCAATTTACAACTGCAAAATCAGGCTCCGCTGATGTCTTGTCGAATACGACCAGTCGAGCATAGAAAGTGTGCGGCTGGACTGGCTGGCGCACACCCCGGTTTGCAAGATCGAGTCTTGCTGAACTACGTGCATAAGAATTAGGAATGCGCACAAAGTACGCAAGAAAATTTTCAATTTTTCGTTATGTAAAGAAGTCCATCAAACTTTTCGGTTTCATTTTTCCCTGCTGAGACATTTTCAAATGCCTGAATGCTTCTATGTTTAAAATACATGTTTTTGAGCTCGTGCTGCAGATCTATCATGCTAGCCAATGCGGTCAGCGCTTGCACTGATCAGCCTAAGCAGACTAAACAAACACAATTATTTCGGATAAAGGCAACTATCGCGGAACAAAATCTTAAGCATGCGTAGTGGACGGAAGGTCTGCAAAAAGTGGTGAGATGGTTTCTGGACGCAGACTATAACCTAGATTCCCACCAAAACCTAATAATTACTTTTTGGCCCACCTACAGTGTTACTTGAGATTGTCGTGTTAATTAATTGCGTGGTATTTGCAATAAGTCGACAAATTAACAAGCAACCTCTATGCGGAGACATTTAATCTCCTTTGTGCAGGTAATAAAGTTTTCATAAAATATCAAGCTCAAGAGGGGGGGGGGGTTAAACCCCACAACCCTCCCTTGTGTACGCCCTTGGTGAGGGCTCTGCATCAATTATAAAGAGTTTTTTGTAAAACAAATCGCATGACACTTCTGCAGTATGTATAGGTTATGACAAGAACACAATATGATTTCGCATAGCAAGTAGTACAAACTGTTATTGCATCGTGTGCAATACGATACACACTAACATTCTGAACATACTTCGTCAGTTTGAAGGAAATCTTCTCTTTGTTACAGTAATTATTCAGCCTTGTGACCAGTTGTCTTTCAAAATGATCTAAAAATTAACTTATATCCTTTTCTAAGAGTGTTGACGCAAAAATGTAGAGTGAGCGCCTAAATCTCGAGAGCCGTAAGCAACTGTAAAGCAAGAACGATAGTTACACAAAGTGCATCAAATGAAAACTCTTTTCCCAAGATGTCTCCAAACTAGCAAATTAGTTTACACATTAAAGCAATGAAAGCAGTGCAAAAGCTTATTTGAAAAACTGAAGTTGATGAATTAAAAGCTACTTTTTTTGCACAAGACAATTGGATTCGAAGCCTCGTATAGAATCTCTGCGGTAATAGCCTCATTCTTGCCAGTAAAAAGTTACGCCGCTTTCTTTATTCCGCGTAATTCTGCTGGTGAACATGCGTATCGACTGCGGCTGCGCTTTGGTGTTTACTCTGTTGTAAATCCACTGCAATCGCACAGCTTTAAAACAAACTAGGAAAGCTATGGTTTGCTTAAGAGGGTCTGTGTGTTTCAGTACCTTTCTTTCTCACCCTTTCTGCCTCACGAACCCCCAACAATAAGCGTGGCTGGCTTACCACTTCTTTATTGATACCAAACAGCTTCACTTGTTCTGTTTCATGCATAAAGGCATTAAGGGTCGCCACTGAACTGCCATTGAGCTCGCAGGACAGAATTATTTTGGAATGTTACCGCTGGTATCGTGAAGTGCGCAAGTAGCACGCATTGTGTGAAAGAATTATTAACCCTGGGACAAATTCGCCTTGAAGCCATATTCATTGCACAAATAAGGTAATATTTGTGTACAACGCCACTATTTTCATCTAGGCGCACATTTAGGCCAATGTTTTTCTCGACTTGCTTACTCTAATGCAGAATAAGGTCTGTTTCAAACTTTAAAAATTCAAATACGTTATCTATGAACTAAAATGAGCATCATAGATTATGTTTTTCGAATGATGCACGCCGCTTGGTGAACAAAAAACTGAAAATATTGTACCAATTTGACATTGGAGTAATGAAACTTTAGTATCAGTTACAAACGTTGTTGAAAACAAAGAACGTTTGGGAGTGCTTGATGTTGAAATGCCAAAACAAATTCTTCACTCAAACATGCCTTTCAGCTCAGCAAATAAAACAAACTATCTTCTCTTGCCGATCAGTGGAATATAATGTAATTTCCGAAAAATATGACTTATCGCACGGCAAGTACATCTGCTTCTTGAAATATCTTGAAGTCTTAAAGGTTGTTGTGCACCCTGCAAGAGACCCTAGCTGGCCACCATGAATCAAACCTATACGAATCAAAGGTTGGCAAACCAAAGTGTATTAAAAAGCGGTTAGAGATAAATCAGACTTTCGCTTATTTTGGCTCTGCACTGTTCTTGTTGCTACGTTTCAGTTAACGGTAAGAATATGATGACACTGATAAATGTGACAAAGACAAATTACACGACCCCTGTAATAAATAATGTCGTTCTTAAACATGTCAACTTCACATGAAGGGATGCTGCGCATCTACTATTGACGTTTTCCCTTCCATGAGGTGCATTCCTTAAACTCAGTAATTCAAACAATCTGAGCCGGGCCGGCTTTAACATCACAATGCTTGAAATATCTCAGAGAGATTCCAAAGATTTGTTGTTATACCCGCGCTTCGCATCAACGCGCGCATTGTAACGCGTTTGCCGCCAGCTTTGCTGAAGAAAAGCGTCACGGGAAAGGTGAATCTACACTCCGTCCATCACCTCTACTGTTGCAAAGCTGTTGACTTGTTGCTATTTCGCTTTGATTTTAAACAGTGGCGTGGCCTGGACCAGCGAAATGACTTTAGACGCATACATTTGAAGTATGAGTTTCCTGCAGGCCTCAGTATGCGAGATCAATATCGTTTTCAGACTTAATTGTCAAGATGTGTTTTTCGTGGAGTGGAGCGTTCCTTGATGGACAAATAACACCTTAGTTTGTTCTGCAGTTTCTGTTTTGTATTGTTCATCCATCAACGTAGGTCATTGTTATACACACATTTGTCCAATGACGAAATCTGTTTTGATAAGAGTTTGCTCGTAATTAAAATAGAAGCAAAAGTAGTTGAGTTTTCGCACGGTGTTTAACAGCACCACCAACAATTAGCGCCTATGTAGTTATTTCAGTTACACAGACCCTCTTTAATTGGACAGCAGCAAATGCACTGGCAGTGTTGTGCGAACGGTACTTTTGCAGTGAATAGTCTTCTATCGAAGTTGCCCAAACTAACGCAAATACGGTCGGTCACTGTAACGCGGTTAATTGCTTAATTGAACGGCTTCCCACATCAACGACCTTTTCCTTTTCAAAGCAAACGTTGATTTCTTTGTAGAGCACTGTAAGAAACTTGATACCATTCTGCAGAGTAGAACTTGAAGTAGGGTTGTAGTGAGTAGTTCAGGAAAAACTTGCAAGTTTTGTATCCTCGGCGGTGACATTAGATTTCGTTTTGTCTGGAAGTCATGTTGGGGACATTTGTTGAAAGCGGAATATGTTGTGAAAAAAGAGAACATATTTTAAGCAAACCACACGAAGTTTTGACATAGTCCAGCAGACTTTAAAAACCTTGAACACAGGTGACTTGGGAAGCCCAAGCGCTGTATGCAAGGACATAGTCGCGATTTTGCTGCATTGTTTTTATAACACCTCAGCCGTCTTTCTATAGTGATGTTAGTTGTGAGCCTACTTGAAGATCAAGTGATTAGCACAAATGCTGTTCTGCTTTTTGCTTGTTTGACCAGTAAACGATTTCATAGTCAAGCTAAGTAGCATACAAATATAATCGAAGACATCAAAATTATAAAGTTGCAATCAAAAACGTGCAACTTCCGTATTTCAATTTTTTCTCTCATTTGCCACAGTGTATCTAGACGCAAAGAACTATTAAGGTTTTTTCAAAAAACAATTTGCTTATTGGGATTTTTCGACTTTAAGAAAATACTATTAACTTCATTGCAGTTATTCAAATTGTGCATACTCCCTGTTAAACGAACCAAATAAGCCAAATCTGAACAACATCTACTATTTTTTAATATTTTGCCCGTAACCGGACAGAGGACGATATGTTGGAGTCTATTAAATGTGGCCATCTTCAGAATATCACTCACCTACGACCACAACTTCGACGTTTGCGTGGAAACATCGAGCAGCCGGGTGGCAAAGTGAATAAACGATGCTGAAGTTTCCTACTATATACAAAGGCTATGATTTCTTCATATGAAACTCGTTGTTTGCCAAGCAAAACTTTTTGCGACGCATGCAAAAGGGGGCACTCTTGTTTGCTCTTCTGAACGAAATTGATCCTGATTTTCACGCAAAACTCTTATGCCGATTTTGCTGAAGCCTCCTGAATTGTGAGACTTAGTGCGTACTTATTGATATGGAGCAATGACATCATCACAGCGCCTACGATCCTAGCAGTGGTCGGGTTAATTCGAATACATCTCAGGGAGAAGACCAAAGACGGTATTCCTGTTTCATTCACAAAAAAGTTAATTGCAAAAGGGAGGAAGATTTCACTAATTCAAAGCCGTACCGATTGGTCTGTTATTCGTCGCCCAAAACCTTTGCTCCTCACAGGTGCCTCGGATTGTACCTTGCGTCGGTAAACGTGGTCGTTTTCAAAGATCGTGCGCTTAAGTTTGACACAAATTGATCTTTCGAGCACGAGTTGCCTGTTTCACAAATAGGAAGAAATGGCAAAGAAAGAGCAGCTATTGCAGCAAGAAATCCTTATCCTTTCACATACTCTTACGTCAGCAATAGCGCGTTCCAGCCTTGGACCACCGGAACGCTTTTTATTTAAATAGCGCAGTGTTGATTTGCTGTGGGACGCCAATAGATACGGGTTGCTTTTTCCAATATTTCATACATGCAATCATCAAAGGACTGTGTGTACTGACTCGCTGAGGTTCTGATACAGGAGTGTAGAGTCTGCCGAACACTACTTTGACTTCGTCACTGAGGTAATGTTTAATTTTCGGCTAGACAACGTCTGGCTTAGTCTGGCTAATTTTGGGTTTTTATTTTTCCTTCGATAGCCAAAATCAGTGCCTTTACCAAAAGACGGTCTTGCAGATTGGTTAACGTCTTGATGGGAAGTCGGACATCTCTGAGCTATTGCTAGGTCTGAATTGACGCGTTTGGCTATAAGTTCGTAGCTATTGCACTGTGCTTTTACGCGCAAATGTACGTTTTCTCAGAAGTTGTGCTACGGTCGCGGAGTTGCATCGCATGTACCAAATTGTAGCAGAAAGAAGTCATTTACTGCATCTATAGTGTCCGAAACCAACTTGCGATTTCAAAACCACACGCTCTTCTCAATCGATCCAAACAATTTTGCAGCATTTTGAGCACATGTTGTTGTAGAATTGAGGTCAGGATAAAGATTGCACGAAAAAACTCGAGTTTCAAATTTCTACTTATCTGTTTTGCGGCATTCTGTGCTTGCGTCTTGCAACGAATTTTCACATAAAACAGAAAAAAGTAGAGTTGTTGTGGAAAAAGAAAAATTAATAACTTGCAAGTTGTTTGTCGAAATGAAAGCGGTGCGACTCCAGCGTGTGGTTTACCGTCATATGTTATCTACCCAGGCACAGCCTGGGGTCTACCACGTGACCTTGGCCTACCGCGTGACCTCATTAGTCAGTTTAAACCTAACTCTAAAATTCCAATGATCCATTTGTGTCATTTCTAGAAGCATGTACGAAGTATGTATCGCCAGAATACATGTATGGAAATATATGATGACATGTTTATTTTTACTTTCCTTCCTATAATGCTGCGGTAAACCTCAGGCTATATCAAGGAAGGTAGATATGTCTATATTGTGGTAGACCTCAATCTATAGTCGCATCAATATAGCTTTGTACCGCACCAATCTTTCTAAGCCGACTTTTTTATTCTGTGTACTTGCAATGCGTAGTGAGTAGGAGTGAATGTGAACTAAATCGAAGCGGAAAGCAAAACAGAAACTTACTTGCTTGAAGCAAGTATGATGGCTTCAGTGACGCATGCCTTGCGCTGTGACTGATAGTGTAGTTTGATATTCAGATGCATGCTGATAAGCGAAAATGCTGATAAGTTTTTCAGAGTTGCTTTTACGCATGAACAGGTGAGTGCACAGCAATGTGGATGTGATTTGTTGACTTCAAAACCGAAAGGAGACCAACTATATTTATCTGTCTCGTAGTAAATGCTATTTGCGTGCGCACTGCATTCTCTTTGCTGCGCTTTCGCTTCGGGCTTGTGCACAGTAAAATAGAATAGGGCCAGGAAAGCTGCTGCAGCAACTTGATCGTACGAGATACATTTCCGTGAGTAAAAGTTTTCATCTGGCATTACAGCATGAGGTTGACCGCGCGGTATTTCGAGTCTCCGTAGGGTTGCTGCCCCTGCGACCTTCCCCAGGGGAAAAACAGGTATGAAAATTAAAAAATTCAAATTGCAGCATGAGATCGATAAATGATGCTTATTTTTTACTACTCAAAGGTTCTTTGAATTGATACTTATCGCAGAGCAATCGTTTAACTTTTGCATTGACTCTACAATATGATCAGTAGATGATAAACAGTTGCACCACAAGCATGCAATGATTTGCAAAGCGCTTTTGAAATTAGCCTTTTTGAAAAGGTACTTTGCGACAAGTTAACTTCTGTTTGAATGACATCAGCTAAGATGCTTAAAATGCTGAAGAGGGCAGAATAAAAAGGTTTAAGCATGAATTTAAAAATGGAAAATGTACTGGTTGCTGACAGTCGTGCCGGTGCGCTGTGGAACATACTCTATCTGGTGTGGACGTTAGTCTGTGCAATCGCAGTGATTCAATTTTCAAATGCGGAAGCAGATGTCGCCAATTAATAATTATACGACGGAAACAGCAATTATGAATAAGGTTAATCTTTCAACGTACATTGTTTTTGAGATGTAATATATAATATATATAGTCTGAAGGTTACCAAAGTGGATTAGTGGTGAATACTGATTTTTTTCTGGGAGAAAATGTCATGAATTACGTTAGTTTAGTTTTTTTTCTAAAATTCTCGTAAGTAGCTAACGTTATGAATCAACTTGAGTTCAAGTCTGCATTTCACCTCTGTGGACACTCATTTTAAGTGTACTTCCTAATTATTTCAGCTCTATTGGATGCATGCAAACAATCGTTTATTTTAAGCGGTTAATTTCGATAGGTTTTTAGATGAATGAAATGTAATTCCCTCAGGAAGTAGAAAACAAATTTTGAACAAATCTTGAGTTATATGCTTGTAAGATAGCTCGAGACGAATAGCCTTGTGCAACTACTTTAACAAACACCGAGCGAAGAGATGAGGATATTGTGAAATACCGAAGCAGAAATAAGTTCACGCTGCCACTCCATCCAATTTGCTTTCCTTTAATTATAGAAAAACACAACATTATAGACAATGAGGGTATGTTTTAATTTGCATTTTGATATACTTCGCCAAGGTTGTTTGTGCCAAATAATAGGGTTCTACTGTCTCTGATGCTGACACTTGAGTTTGATGGACATTTTCGGATGAACGTAGAGTACTCGTAAATCCAAAAGTCTGTTTTTTATTCTTTCTGATTAAGTTTGTCTTCACCACCCTCGTCAACAGCTGAAAACGTATCAAACATGTAGTGCTCAATATTGTTTTGTCATAACCATCCTTCTTTCGCTTTGCTTCATAGTTGAGTGGCATAGAACACAGGTGGGATTGCCGCATAATAATGATATTAACTGCGAGAAGCATGTTTTTTTTGCTTCTGCCTCTCTGTGGCTTAACTAATTCGTTCGTGACAGTATTTAGCCTTCCTCTGAAGTGTGAACTTTTGGGCATTTGTCAAATTTTAATGCCAGTGTCTTAGTTTAGTGGAGAAAAACCTACATCACGCAACAAAAAGTGTTGGTGAATTCAATTTTTGTTCCAGAACCTGAAGGTCTTCACATTTTCGTGAAATTCATTGCCATTATCACGTGGCTAAAATGTTTGCTTGTCTGTGAACGAAGTGAAATTTACCTTTGTGAATTCACACCGACTCTTTGGTTTTCTTTGCCTTTGAATGCACTAGAAATACCAAACAAATTTTTTTCCAACAAAATCCATATGTAAGTGCAACTGTTTGGTTCGGAAAAGTGATCCATTGTATTCTTGCTGATGGTACTGTTGATGCTTAGTTGTTACGTATTTTTTCGCAAAGAAGGCGAGGAGCAAATCAGAACATTTCTACGCATGTAAACACACCGATCAAACGTATGATTTGTTATTGATTAACTCATTATGTCACACGCACATATGCTTATTGTCGAAACAAAGTGCTCTCAAACAAGTTCTAGTCTGAGCGTTTTCTGTTTTTGAGTTTATTGTGTTTCGTAGCTTTTTTGTTTTGTTTATTACGATGATCTTGCCGCTGAGACTCACAAAAGTGTAAACGAAATAAGGTTTTTAATTTGGGTTATTTTCAATACTTTTCATTTCTGTGCTAAATGATCTTCAATTCAAACATTAAACCAAAATTTTCAAAATTAGGTTTACCCTGTCTGCGTGTTTGTGCGAAAAATATGCTTGTTTGCGTTGGCGCTGGTAGGCCTACTTCTTTGTGAAAACACCTTGCCCTGTAAGTTGTTCCATGTAGTAACAAAACCAACACACCACAGCAAAGGGAGTTTATATCAAAGTTTGTCTGCAGGTGATGGCACACAATTGAATTTATGCGCAATCAAGTTCGGTCGAAAAAATAATAATTCCTTCTCCGCGGGGTCAACAGAAAGATCCGAATTTTGCTTTTGCGAATTCGTTGAATAACATTTTTGACACTTTTGGAAATTATCAGCGGTGTATGGTGGTCATTGTTACCGGTTGTGCGCTTTTTGTGACGTCACAATATGTTTCTTTTATTCACGATTCCAAACCTACCTTTCGGCGAAGATTGTTGACACAATGTGCATAATATTCTATACGCATTCCACCTATTTTATGTGTCTTTGTGTTGACTATAAACTATCAGCGCTCCAAGCTAGGATACCTGAGCAAACTACACTCAACGCAACGGCAGAGCAGTACATAACTGTAAAAATATCAGACTGTGCGTTAAAGTAAGGGAGTGAAACACACTCAATGCTACCTCAGCGCAGCTCACAACCCCAAAGCAGGCTGCGCGAATGTCTTGTCAAATGCAAGCAGTACAGCACAGGTGTGTGGCTGGAATTGCGCACACCAAGCGTTGCCAGATAAAACCTTGCTAAACTACGCAAGAATTGCTAATGCCGTCCAAGTTCGCAAGAAAACTTTCGTTTTTCTTGTGTGGCTGTGAGATACAAGCCCTATAACTACTAAGGATGCTCATATTACATGAACAGGTGTGCGGTTGTATTAGGGCACACCCGGGTTGCTACATGAAAAAACAAAACGGGAAACCAGTGATGTACAAAGTCAGCTATATCAAGCAAGTTGAAATGGGACAGTTTTCAAATTTGTATCATAAAGTCAATAAGACGTCTATAATTATCTTTCAAGCGACTTTTGTGATTTTTTCCTTGATCGCAACATCTGGAAAAAGTCAAGCCACATCAACACCGATCAATTTGTTTGCGTGTGTGCCGTACACCCGGAGTTTGAGGCCCTGGAAATTATCTTGTTTCTAAATAGGAATGATACTGTTCGAATGACGGGACAAAATATCAAAATAATGAATTTAACATTCAGATTGACCTACTGAATTGCGTTGCTCTGAAACTTCACAAACACTTGATTAATTTGGGCCAATGCAGTATAGAGGAAGTCTCTGTGATTCGTAGTCACTGCAACTCAGCTCATAGTTCATCCTCAATCTGGCGTCAGCAGCTACACCAATCTCTAACAGTGGTTTTCCCGTGGCAAATCCAATTTGTCCCTTTTATATCAGGAGTTGAAAACAACAAATGGATTTATTCACTTCCAAGTTAATTGGTAACGATTTCTAGCGGACTGAAAACACATTGAAGCGCTTGTTAACGTGATCAGTTTTAACGAATATCTTTCAATGTTTTTCAGTAGAAGAACTGCCGTTGTCTACACAGACCAACAAAAGACATTTACAAGCGCATATTCGTCCTATTTAGTAATAAACTTTGCTATGCAATTAAGTACAAGTCCAGGGCATTTGTGTTTGGACTTTCTGTTGCACATTTGCTTGTTTCTATCTGAAACCAGAGACCCAAGCGGTTAAACTACGCCGGTGGTAAAGCTTTAACTACTTTTGACCAGTGTTTTTCCACTGCGCAGCGAACAATGTCGGCTGACGACATGGAAAACAACAGCAGGTTGGAAGTTCGATCATGCGGCAACGGCCAATCGTGCGAAGTTGNCGACAGACGCTACAGCGGTAGGTGCTTTGTTAATCGCGGTTTTCAATGCAAATAACACACTGAAGTTTTACTGCGAGAGATATGCCTCTTTCATTGGATATGCACACTTTCCTGACCGAAGCGTTCCTATATTGTGACGCACTAAAAATTATCGCGTTTTCCGAACAACATTTACTTTTATTCTATTTTCAACCACATGTACTTAAAGCTGGATGTTAAGCTATGCAAACCCGCTTTATGCGTTTGTTTTTCCATGTGTTTTGGCTTCACTATATATCTTTGAAACAGTAAATTGCGGCTCAGTTGAGTAGTCTGTCTTTTTGTTCGGAAAGGACCAGACAATTATTTCGTTTAGGAATAACTGACATTAAATCTGAAATGTGTGTTATACTGTAGCTGCATTTTTACTTTGACTGAATCCTTATACCGAAAATAAATGGCAAAAGTTTCTAAGATCACCAACAGCTTTGGTTCATAACTTCCGTTGTGTTTAGCCTATGGTGCAAAAATTGGAAATGCGTTTTTTTACCAAACTTCTTGGCCTTTTCTCTGGGTCTTACAGCAAACACAACATCAGCGCACGACTCACAATGGCGTCCACTGAATAAAAAAACGTTTGTATTTTACGCCTTGAGATTATGAAACACTCTGTAATTTTTTTTTATTTTATCGACAACATCTCGCACCAGGTTTTTTTAGTGTTAGGAAGAAGAGATGAAGGCTTAGTGATGATGCAACACAGAGACAAACACACTTTCTACGGGAATTTAGAATCGCAAATTATTTTGAAAGTCCAGCATGAGGATTACAGCGAAACTGTTAGAAATGCTTGTAGTAGGGCGAGTGTTGATGATGTACAGTGTATCTGCCGATTCCCATAGTATTCCAGTCTCACGAGATAGCATCGCATGAGCAACATGAATTTTCTCGACGCGTGTTTACTCGTCGCTTTGCCAACCTGGTCGTGGACGACGAGGAACACGTGTATTGGAATCCAGTGGTAAAACATAGATGGGATCAAGATCCAGTCACTTGCAAGCCTCGAGACTGTTAGTCAAGCTTGATGATGTAAATTCTTATCAGATAGATGTGTGATGACGCTAGTGAAAGTGATCACTGGATCGGGTTATCGCTTTTTGTCACATGAGCAGGCCCAGATTATGTGTAACGATATTTCAAGCAATGTAAGTACTGTGACGTGAGAAAAGATAAATTTGTAATCGAGCAATGTCGTTATCTTGGGTCTAGTTTTTTCATTTTGCTTCGCCACGCAAGAAAGACTCCATATCTTCAGACATCCACTAACTGTTAAGCAAGGATTTAATCCATTAATTTCTTCTCCACAGTATGTGAGCTTGACACAGATTCCGTAGTCAACAATTGTGAACCCATGCAAAGATGTGGATAGTGCACAAGGTGTAATCATTGACCTAATCAGCCACAAAACCGTAATAAAAAAATTAACTGTACCCGTTTTCAATGCTATTTACACGCTTTCTGAAACATGTTCATCACCATTCATTCACATACGTCAGCTGGTGTTGAAACGCATCATATTCAATTTTCAAGCGTTGTAGCACAAGTGACAGCACGGCCTCAGGTTAAATCAGGGAAACTTGCTTTGGTCGTCCCATTTTATTTCACGTCACTCCATTGAGCAAGCACTGCGGTGAAAATGCAACTTTGCGTGATTTAGAGAATTGTCTACTACCGACTAGCGACAATGGGAGGAACACCTGAAAACTGTGTGTTCATCTGATAAAGCCTGTTTTTGATTTGGAGAATGCTCACGATTGCGAGCAGTAAATGATAGCTTCAGTCGAACGTTTGTGCCTTGGAATGTGAATGTGTTTATCCACCTGTTTGTTAGTGTCATCATAATTACCGAACTTGATCTGTTTTCTGGAAATGAAATCACCAAAAAGTTTCGTCTCATATGCGGAAATGTGTTTGTGGTTTACACAAAAGTGTGACTTTTAGATTAATGTTGAAAATTGTTCCGTGCAAGCAGTTGAAAGCTACCAAAATCGAAAGGCTGTTTTTTCGTACAACTCATTGCACCATGTACTGTATGCCAGACCACCAAGCTGCAGATGCTTCGCGGAAAAACAGTGATGAAGTAATCTTTCGTTCTCCGGCACAATTTTTTTTTCACTATGAAGTTCTGAAAAATAGAGGTTCTACAGAAAGACAATAATTTAAAAAGGTTTTTATTTCCAAGGATCACACCAACATTTTTACACTTTTTTTAATTGAGGTGAACATCATTTGTTTTTTTTGCTGTGTAAGCGAAAGGTTACATTTTACCGTAAATATCGGCTGTATTCCGTGATGTAGTTCAGTTGGAAAGTTAGGTCATTTTACAGAGTGCGTAACCTGATGGGGAAATAAATACGTGCAAGCCAGAAATTTTACGACACTGTTCTGCTTAGGACGTCCCGCTTTTTAATTTCCCTGCCTGAAATTACAAAGAGCCGAACCAAAAAGAAATGTGCATTTGCAGAATTTTTTCACCTGTAATATTTCTTTATTACATCTGTAATTTCATGTGCGTCAAATTTGCAGATCAGTTTTTTGACATTGCAGGACAAGCCTTGTGAATAAGCTTATCTGCAAAAAAGCTAAATGAAGCTTTTTGTTCAAATGTTCTGTTTGTCGCAGATGGTTTTTCCAAAAATGCCTCATCAAGTTTGAAAGAGAAGCGGAACAGGTTTCGAAAAATTTCCGTTGATCGTTTGGGCGACGCCGTACAAGCTTTCTTGAGCTCGCGAAAAACCAAGGTCGCCGAATCGGGTCAGTAAATTGCTGCAGCGAATTTTCTGTTACCATTATCAGTACGTGTAATTCAAAAAGTGATGTCTTGAGGTATATACACATAGGGGCGTAACTAGGCTAGCTGGCGCCCGGCGCAAGAAGCAACTTCGGCACCTTCATGTTCGAGACTGAGGTCTTTCGGAAGCAAAAGTACTGTATTGAAGGAAGTACTTGTGACATTGTTGGGATTTTTCCGTGCTGCCGTAGTGATTTGGCGCCCCCATAGTGACTAGGCGCCCGCGGAATTCCCCCCCTCGTTACGCCCCTGTATACACAGCGTGTGTTTTACACACTTAGGTCTTTTGTTGCAAGCCAATCAAACAAACACGAACTCCTGAACCTTGAACTAACAATATTTTGGGGATATTCAACGCCAGAGACATCAAAGTTCATTTTTGTGTTTCAGTGTCAGATTTTGAAGGATTGCATCTGATATAACTGTCATCTTAGCGTTGATGCAGTGGACATTCTATTATTTATTACTGTAGTTGAATATTATTTTAACCAAGATTACAAAACAAGCGCTGCGCTTGTCGCATCAACTGCGGCTTTGTAGCAGTGAGGAAAACGTTACGAAATCAACTTGGTCACAAAATGAAATATTTTTTTAAATAATTCAGAGCGAAATGTTGGTGTCAAAAAATTACTTGAGCTGCAAATCCCCCATTTAAGTTACTGCAAATGTAAGATTATGCTTACAGTAGCCATTAGTTTTAAATATTCCTGAGAGTTTTTGGAAAATGTCCGTAGTAGACGATTCATAGCGCCTTTAAAATTAGTTTCAGATGCTCTGGACAAGACTAAATTGAACGTGGTGGTGAATAGAAACGTTGTAACCCGAACATCATTCTCCACCCAGCTTTTTGTGCCGCAGGTATACGGTGATCATTACTATCCGTCTCGTCTAGCTCAAAGTCAAATGACAAGCAAATATGAATGGGATATTTAGTTTTGACCACACAATCAAGAGACAATTACCAGCTCAAGCACTGTCATTCAGCAGTTGCTGCCAAGGACGCTGTAATCCGATTCTTTTGCAGCCGACCAAGCGGAAAAAGAAAACCCAACAAAAGAACGACGAAAATCGGCCTGGCTCGGCGGTCTTCCTCCATACTTGTCCAAGAAGCTGATGTCTGACGGCGATTCCCTGTCGGCTGAAGAAGATGGAGAAGGGTCGAGTAGCCTCTTTGCGAAGAGATCTGTAGCCTCATCATCTTCATCATCAGCAACAAAACCTGCTGTTTTCCGCATTCCGGCCGCGCGACACGGCGCAGTAGCTCACCGAGGCTATTTGAATTGTCGAAATAGGAAAAAGCAATGGGAAAGGTGAAATTAATTTTTCGATGCAGATTAAAATTAATATTTTCAATTTTTGCAAATATTTTACAAAACAAATTCCCATCTATTAGCACCTAACTCATGGTAAGCATAATTTCGTGTAGGAAACTTTGCATCACTGGTCTAGCGAAGTCATACACGTTGGTGTGAAATCCATAAAGCTTACCAGTGTGACTGAGAACTGGGAATAATTTCGAGGTTTTTCTATGAAAGGTCCTTCCAACTAAAGCGACGAAACAGTTGCTTTAAAAGGAAAACATTTTATCTCTCTTTACATTTTGGTTGTCAATAATACTTTTCATGCTCGAAATGATATTAAAAAATAAAGATGCCCTAATCTTCGATACCAGGCCTTGAGCAATCTTTCTCGTGATCTTCTTTTAAGAGACTTTTTCAGTCTTTTCGCACCTGATTGATCAACCTTTAGAACAATTATAGAAGTTGCATAACAATGAAAATATCATGTTTGGCCATCTACTGAATATGACTGACGTATAGCATGCGCTATTCACCAACGTTGCTTTTCAGACTAATCAAAAAGTAAACTTTGCAAGTGCTTTCTTAAGCCCGAAGAAATATCAGTTACTAANCATCTACACGAAACGCGATAACACATTCGTCTTGGACCAAACACATGCAACAACGAGTTCTATGACGTTTGTTTCAAACGCTCTCCAAATCTGTTGGGCAGAGGAACCTGAAATAAAAAATCTCGCTCAGGGAATTAAATGATTTATGAAAACAAAAACGTAGCGCATCACATTTCGAAATTCGAGTTCAACACAAATAAAAAGCTTTCCCTCCGCTGGATTTAAATATAAATTTACGCCCATCACTGACATGCGAAAACGTGGGGAAAACGTTTGCACTATTCCCACTTTTGTACGATTATTCCTTCACTGCTTTTGTAGAAAAGCACCTGTCAATACTAGTTTCGCCAAAGACAACCACGCTTTTTACCAATGAGAACCAGGCTTATCGTGTATGAAATGGGACATCATGTCAAGCACATGTCGACCAAACAAACACGCGTAACTCAATTTGAATGCACACTCGTCTTTCTGTTGCAGTGGTAAGTTTGTAATGTCCCATGACGTATGCTGTATCTCACAAGAAGTGGTTGTGTAGCTTGAGTTGCAGGTGTTTCGAAAATTGCTTTGCGGATTATCACCAGCAGGGCAACGAAATTAATCACTTGGAAAATGGTTATGCAATGGTACACTTTGAAAAAACCACAAGCGCAAAAGCTTGTTGACAAGCATAAGGTGGGCTAGAATACTTAAACAGGTAGCATTCTTTCACAGTGTATCACGCTTCCATACTGCGGAAAGTAAAAGTCTGTGCATTTCTTTGAACCAAGTCATCCAACTTAAAAAAAATCACGGAACCAATAATTGATTGCGTTGGACAAAAAGTGGAAAAATGTTTGACTAAAGAAAACCGTGGAAATCTGTATCTTGTAGTAGCAATACTGGTCCAATAAGCACTTTAAATNTACAGGGTGGTCCAAAAAGAGGCATCCAGTTTTGACAAGGTAGCGCTTTCTGTTGAAAGGAAAACTTTGTCATTTTTCATTGGCCTGACTTGCATGTATGCGAGGTTTGCGTCGTGTACGTATTTTCCTCGTGCACCACAATTTCGTGATCGCAGCTCAATAGTTTATAATGTGCTCGATTCAAGCTCCTGGGCGCTGAATCACTGTGGCTAGTGGCTGCTCGCACATTGAAGTTTGTAATGACCCTGTCCATCATCGCTTGGAGAATTCTCCTGATCTCCGTTCGAACGTTATTCTTGAGGGCATCAGTACTTTGGAGATAGACCCTGTCTTAAGTATTCCCACAGGAAATAATCCATAGGAGACAGATCTGGATAATTTGTAGGCCAGGGTTGGTCCGTACGGCACGAGATGAACTTTTCTTCAGGGAAGTAACGGTGGAGGTATTCGAGCGAAGCATTTGGGAAATGATGTATTGTCCGCTCCTTGCACATGTCCACTTATCGCTTCCGTCTCAACGCCGGGATGAATTTGCTTCTCATTGCTTTAATGTATCACTCTGTGTTCACAGTTACCGGGCGTACATCAGCATCCTCGAACCATATGACCCGATAATTCCATTGCGACCCAACGCGCACTAAACATTCACTTTCTTCACACAAGTAGGCGTTTATGATGCTCATGAAGCTGAGCCCAAAGGAGCAGTTTCTTTTTGTTCATGTGACCACTAAGGTGGAAATTTGCCTTGACACTGAAGAAAACACGTCCAAGAAATCACATATGGTTTGCCCAAAGACACGTCTCTCTGCCTCATTTGCATCTCTCTAAAGTTGTAAAATCTGTATCTTTTACGAAAACAGCTGAAGATCCTGGTGCATTATACTGTACGCATAACCGAAATCTTTGAAAGATCAGTCTCTTGGGAAAAACGTCTGGTGGATTTCCTTGGAGACTGCTCCCAGCATTGTCTCACAGCCACGATGTGATTTTCTGTCCTTGCTGACCATGGCCGGGCACTGCGCCCTGCTTTCCTGTACATTTTCTTTATTCCAGATTTTGTCCAAGAGGCACTTTAATGTGAATCTGGTTGGAGCGTTTCTACCTAGAAAGTCCTTCCGAAAGTGTCGTTAAGAGTGGACAGCTGATTTCGTTTAAAAATAGGCCTCTGCATTNTACAATCTTGATCCTCTCCTGCGTGAAATACTTGATCCGTTGAAGCTGCGAAATACAGTAAAACTGTCGAGAAGTAACTGTGATTTACCTGGAAAACAGAAGTATGGGTTAATTTGATACGAAATGGCAGCGATATTGAAATGGAAACACCTTTTGGATCACCCTGTACTATTATAAAAACGAATCAAAACTGTAACATGATGAGAGCATACTATTCTATTAGTGTGTCATCATGACAAATGCTGACGCTTGAACCAACTACAGCATAGCACACAAACATGGGTATGATAACCATGCGACGTCTCTACCAAACGAAGGTTTTCGCAGCTTCAGAGAGTACAGTGTATCAACACGCATTCGCTCCAGTTGAACAAAAGAATTTGGAAGCAACCACGAAAAGTTATGTGCTTTTCACCCAAGGAATTGCCTTCGCGTTGAGCAGTTGATTGGTGAAGTTTGTGAACAGCATACAGATATAATTCATAGAACACCAGTTCATTTTTCAGCATTCATGAAGTGCGTCTCTCGAATTCAGCAAGTGGCTGTNAGTTGCAACCCAACTTGCATTCTTATTGCGTGACGAAGGTGCTGGATTGCCCTCAAAACCAAGCTTTCGTAAGGTGAGAGCAACATAAAGGTGAAGCAGCCAGTTGCAGCTGATGTGATACGTTTTCACGCCCGTCATCAGTTGCTGGTCGATGTTTACAGTGCTATTATTACTTCCATCCACCGTTATCACCGACGCATATCCGATTAAAGCATACGGTCATTTATGATGGCAGCGCGTCCTCATTTATAAAAAATTGTATCTAGTTGAGCGGTGCTGCGTATTAAGCAAATCGATCCGAAATTAGATCTAGAGCGCCGTGACAAGGATGACGAACCCAACTGAACTCTTTGAAGCGCTGAGGTGAACAGTGGTACGTCTTTTCGGCATTGGCTACACTGTAGAAACCTTTAACTGCCGTCAGTGGATAAATGTTTACAATTGCGCTCTCNTCACAGAGGGAAAAAATAAACCAAATTGATAGGGTGTTGCTTGCCACAGGACCTACTATGATCGCAATTTAACGTCTGTCCAAACAACCTCTCGCCTTTGCCTCGTTTACAAAAGTTACGAGTCAACGACTGTGGAATTAACTATCGATTGCAATATCTTAAGCAATCTTCGCGTTATTGTCGTGAGCTGGAAAATTGTCGACAACAGGGCATAGAGTTTCTATTAAGCTTTCCTTGATTTGCCCCGTTCGTGTTGGTTTATTCAATTGGTTTATGTAGTGCAACTCATTGGTATATCTACTGCGAAAGACTAAAGTCAAAATAGCGTTGATCATCCTGGACAATTTTGGTATGAATATCATAGAAAAAGATCAGGAATTTTCTTCTCTAGACAAATACATGTTTATTCCGTTTTTGCTTTTTGGCTTGCTTATCCCTTTTGCTACTATCATCATCAGTCATGAGCTGCGAAAAGAGAGCTTGAAAAAGGCGGTTTAAAAAAAAGTATTATCCTGAAAACCACAAAGCAAGTGGGCCTGAAGGCCGATTCAAGAGAACAGGCAAAAATTGATTCGTTTGTATTTTGTACTTAGTTATTGCATTAACAGCTTTGTCCTATCCAAAACTCAGCGTTTTACAAACAACATTGCACTAACGACATGCTCGGCGACAAGATCTTTTACAGGCTTGTACGGAGGCAAACCGAAAATGTACTAATAACTTACGCCAAAATGAAAATTAACCCCCATTCTTGATTTCAGCAATTGCTGTAAGTGTGTGCCGAACCTACTAGCCTACTTCGAAGACTATAGACCGTGATACTGTAGCTCGACCGTATATTGTGTCCGCCACCCAATTGAAAAACGATTTATAGGCTATCTGGGCCTATTTAGGCGAAGCCACTCGTTATTTTCCAGGGGGAAAATTCACCCAGTCTGCCCAGCTCGCCGGTGCACGTGGTTAACGAAAGGTAATTTCTCGATTCGAAAAGTAGCCATCATTCTTATTAGCACAACGTTCACCATGTTGCACAAAGCGGTTGTTAGATAATAAGGTCATGAAAGGTAGAGAACCCACATTCATCTAAAACGCAGCCTCGTGGATTTATTTTTGGATATAAGTCAGACCTTGCTTTGTTAAAACAGGCTTGGATAACAACCGAGGAACACATTTTAGAGATTTAATTGAAATAGACTGCAATATGGGCGGCAGTGCTAGAAGTGCTGGTCGTTTACAAAATCAAAGGAAAATGTTATAAATTCGATGCAAATGTGCCAGGACTTACATACAATTTTTGCAGTTACTGGTGCGTCCTGGACGATTCTTGCCTGTACTGCTACAACACACCCCAATCTGATGCTACCCGCGATGTAGTGCTTCTGAGAGGATACAGCGTCATCGCCGACGTAACGAATTTGAGCAGGTCAAAGTTTTTGATCCGACTGGAGCAGCAAGTAAGAAAGCAGTAAGGTTTATATTTGTCTTTAAGTTCAACCTGTAAAGCAACAAGAAAACGCAAATATGTGACAAATGAAGAGTACAACTTCAACTGTGTTATATTTACGCATTAGATGTCAAAGGTTTGTTATTCAATTTGGGTTAATACCAGCCTGCAGGTCAAAAAGATCAGTTTCACTTCACTCTGTAAAAATGTTTTGCTCAGGAATACGATTGTCCGCTTTATTTTTTTATGTTTGTTGTTCTTTGTTTGGTTTTTATTTTTGTTCTGTTTTTTTGCGATGCTCATCAAAATATGCTGCACTGGTCACTTGCAGCTCAGAGGTCAGCTTAGTTTACTTTAATTGTTCAACAGATGGAAATTACTGGTTTTTCATTCAACAGATGGGAATTACTGATGAACCACAATAAGATTACACTTAATTCTTACAATAATAAAAGAGCATCAACTTTAAACATCGTTAACAACATTGCGTACGTCCAGGCAAATCTGCAAAGATGTTGCATTGAGAATATTTCAAAGTGGTGTGTTGCTACAATACGTCAGACATTACTAGCAAAATTTTTAACATATTTCAATACGTACATTCATTGAACAACATTACTAAGTTTTGACAAAACAAGCGTTTTCGTGCACCACATATGTTTCGCAGGCTGCTCTAAAATTATTCTGGAGTTCTAAATTGATGCTTTCTTTCAGCTTCGTTTTGCGTCTCGTCGAAAACGTAATCCCTGCTGCTGCATGACTCAAGCTTCTTTTATATAAGGAAAACGTTGACCTTATCTCCGAAGACCCTTTCGGTTTACTCTTGGAAAATTATAATTGGAGTCAATACATACCAAACCATGATATTTTGTCTTTTTGAAAAGATGTAGACACTGCGCCGCAAAGGTGTTTCATTATGAAGCGAGAAAGGTGTAAATAGTCACAGCAAAACAATTCAGGTAAAATAAAGTTAGCCTGTACCTTGTTATTTTAAGAGAAATCGCAGCCATCCTCTTGGGAATATGAGTAACGCTGCATTTTATGTGAAACGAAGATATCTTCAAAGCTTCAAATTATGTAAAAACCTCTTTGGTTGTCTTCTCTATTGCTAGCCAAAACAGAATAAGATCGTTCAAAAACGCTCGATGACCACGTCCAATTTGAAAATGATTCAAGGTTGACTTTGCCAAATTAAAAATTGTGGTGGGCGGAGAAAGCTGCATTGCTGGATCAGTCAGTAGATCACAATATTGAGCCACTGTGCTTATAAGCAATAATGCCTTAAAATACAGGACTAATAGTCATGGTCTGTTGCATCGTAGATTCAGTGTAATATCAAGTTCAGCTTTGACTGATTCCAACTCTTCAAATATCTTAGACTCAGCAGAAATGAAAGTGTTTCCTCGTGACTGAGTATTTTTTAATTTTTCTTGCAGGATGTTCGAACGTTGCATTTTGCTTGCGACAACCACCGCGACTTTCTTCTTTGGGTTGGAAGTCTCGAGAAAGAAACGAGATGGGTTGCATCGCAGGATTTATTGTAAGTAACATTTGCCGTAGATTAAGAAGTAACCGTGTTTGACGGAAATTCTGAAATGTCTTGAGTAATATGAAGTAAGACATCGCGCCCATTGAAACTTTCTTTGAAAAAGTGTGACTTGAAGCACAAACTGAAGCACAAAATGCAGTGCAAGTTTTCTCTGAAATATAGTTGACGAAAAAGTTTTTGATTTCTGATATTCTGTAATATGGCATATGTTGAAAACTTGCTTTAAAAATGTTCCGCTTGTAATTTCAGAACACTCATTCAACTTTTACTTCCGGAAGGTTAAAATTTCGAGTCATTTCTAAAAAATGATGGCCAGCATGGATTACAGTTTGTGACATATTTGAAAAATCCTTGGGTGGTGACTAAATTCTAGCTGAATTATGAGCCATTTTAGCGTGAATGTACTGGGAATCCGTTTGTTCAGCAGATAAAACTGAAGGTGTTGTAGACAATTTCATGAGCATGTGGTTGATATCTTTTTTTATGGAATCCACAACTACGACGGATTTGGAGCAATATGCTGACAAATATTAGTTTCGTGAAGGTTTCAGTTTCTTGAGTCTTGGTTTCCACAATACAGGTTTACATACTTATTTGAGGCTGATTTTGAAAAAGCAGCAGTAGATTACGGCCTTACGCAAATTTTTTTTGCATTTTCTGCGTAGCTGTTGGTCTTGCTTTTGCTTTTACCGATTTTGACGTGGCTAGTCGTCTTCATTTTGCTTTTGACGACTTTTGCGTCACACTCTCTTTCCTTACGTCACAGAGTTTCTTGGTTTTGAATTGCTGACCTTACCAAGTGTTGCTTTATTTTTGACTGAAGATGGATTAAGAATTATTAAACCGAAACGTCTCGAAATAAAACATGTACTTTTTGAAAGCTTTTTTAGTGTTAATGAAACTGTTAAGTCTATCCCGGTTTTATGCTCCAAGCTTTAAATAAAATACGAGATCGTTCATGAATAACTTCACAGTGCTTTAGTGAAAAATCATTTCAGTTCATTTAGCATCTTGAACACAGAAACTGCCATCAGGATGGAGAGGCAGGAAGCTACAGTCGAACCAAAACGCCGTATTAAAAAAACGGAATATAGCTAAAGCGAATGCCTACAACAGCGTTTTACTTGTCAGTGAACAAAATGATACAAATAAGTGGTAAAGAGATAGGAAAACGCGCTTTTAAAAGAATCATCGTTTCGCTTTATTGAGATGTGAGCTCTTCAAATTGCATACTTCGTTGATTTGATTTGCCAGAAGACATGATATTTCAGGCTTATTTGTAAAATCAGCAGTATTAGCCAAAAACAAACTCTTCTCGTCCCATTCAATGCAAATCACATGATTTTTCAATGATAAACTGAATCTGAAACGCTAGTTATAACTATGGATTTTTCCCACAAACACGCAGGTGAGTGATACGATGGTTCAGGGTTAGAAAAAATTAATGCAAAATATTGTGCAGCAAACTTGTTCGGTCACGTTGAAATATATTCCTTTCGTCAAGCAGCTATTATGGAGTAGAAGTATCGTTTCCACTCGGTGTCTTCCCAAAGAAGTTGTCTCCACTAATACATTCATGGCGTCAATTATGTACACTGTTCTTTTTCGTCGTGGCAAAATTTGCTCTTTTTCAAAGTCACTGACTTTTCGTGTTCCTTTTTTGACCAAGGACAAATCTAGACGAACCAGGTGAGACTAACCAGCCAGCGAATTCTCCCGGTTCATCTCGACACAGCCTATTAAAACAGAAGATTATTGGTCCGAAGAAGAAAACGTTGTCGGTAAGTATTCCTGCTGGTCTGTAACCTTCAAGAACTATAATTTTTACTGTTTTCGCACTTGAACGAGATCCTGAGTAAACGCACGCATTTCAGAACATGAATCTAATGCACATGTCATTAGACTTAAAGATGTTTAAAACGTAAAGTTATAAACAGATATTAGCACTTCAGTTTTTAAACAAATTTTTCTTCCGTTTCCAAATGCTGCAAGTGAAAATCAAATGTGTTGTACGTTTGACCTTTCACTGACGATTCTTTTCTGTTGTGAAAATTTTTGTTTCTCCCTAAAGCAGAAAGAAACTTGGAAATTTTGCAAAGCCCTACAAGAAACAGCAGCATAAAACTCAAGGTTTGAATAAAAAACAAATTGGAAGTTTTTCATTCGTTTTAAATTTGCGATGTGATTTCATTTAAACCATTTTTATGCGTTGCATTCACTTGTTTATGATTTGTTCTACTGCAAAATGAAATTTCGACCAGGTAACGTTTTGCCTTCATGCTGAAATTGAATAACTAGTATGTGTTTCGGTAACTCTAACATGAAATTTCTAAATAGAAGCAATTGCTTCCAAATTGGCCTTCAGTCATTCTGTTCAAAGAGTCACACACACGTTCTTTGAGAAAGGTCGATTTGCAAGAGCTTTGCTTCTCTCAAAATGCTCTTGACAGCATTCAACGTTCAGTACTATCGATACCTCCTCAGTACTGAATGTTCAAAGCTGTCGCGAGAATTTCTAAATCTGCAAAGCTTTTGCAAATTGTCTCTACTGAAGCAAATAAAAAAAACTTAAGCCAACAATCAGCGTAACAACTCAATTTTCGAAGTTTTCGCGAACTTTCCTTCGAGCAACGTATTTGTGCGCTGTAAATGCTTTTGCAGCTCCAGAAGTTTCTCTGCAGGGATGCTTGTGCTGGATGTTTACGCTGGCCTTCAGCCCAGTGAAAAAGCATCTGGACTCTTGTTCCTTGGCATTTGCACTGACTGCGTGCTGCGCACTTCTCACTGTTCTAACTTCTTCTTCAGAGAACTATATCACAGGAGCGACTTGACGAGGAACTTGCTCGGATGCAGAAGCATAAGCTGCTGAAAGAACTAACGGTTCAGCGAAAACAGCTAATGGAAGAACAACGGCTTCTTGCCAACGTCGACCACCCTGACGCTGTTTTCACACCTGCATCAAACGATCAAGCCGGTTCGACTCATGCACGGCGTGTGTCGCGCGAAGAAGTCACTGACTACTACGAAACTTTTAAAATTGACGAAGAGCTAAAATCGAAGAAGTACTTAACATTTCTCAACCGGTGAGCAGCTTGACGTTTAAGTGATTTGGCGCGATAATTATTTGCTTCTTTTTGTTTGAATAGGTGGTACACGGAAAGTAGAAGTGCTGAATAGCCTGATAATGAAAATAAAAGCCAAAGCAATAAATGTGAACGACATTTTCGTAGACGTTTCGGTAACTGCTGCTACCATCATCAGTACATTTGCAATGTACTGATCAGTACATTCGGATTACAAATGTACTGATGACGGTAGCAGCAGTTACCGAAATGTCTACGAAAATCAATACACGGTGCAGTAGAAACGTGTGTGGACTCGGATTGTTGAGGGCCAGGTCTCAAACATCACGGAGGGTTCTCAAATAAGGATGAAGAGTTATCAAAAGCTTACGGCAAAGTATCTACGTTTCAAAACTATCCTAAGTGCTATTACATCCATTGCAGTTGAATAGAGCCACAAAGCCAACAATATGAAAAGAGCTTGATGATTTTCCGAGTGCATTAAACTTTCAATTTTCAAAAGCAGTTTGACTTAGTTTCAAATAAAATCTTCAGACTTTTTGCATTTATACGTTTACAACAAAATTCAGTTGAAAGCAAGTTTTCTCATCTCTTTGCCGCTTATTTGTATGAAAATTTTCATTGATCAGTGAAGACCTATTATAAACATTTACGATATTCAAGTTGAATAAGGCGTTTTTTTCCTTGCTGAATTACGTTTTTAGAATTTTGGCAATTAAATCAAAGTGTGTGAAAAGAGTTATGCTTTTTCGAAGGAGTTGTAGTTGCATGTTGTAAAAATTACTCGACTACCTTGTTCGTTCTGAAAGCTAGTATCTTGTAAAGCAGGGATTCCCAACCTTTCTCTGATCATGTACCCATTCAGCATTTCGGCAGCTGAGCATGAACCCCTAAAATTTGTTATGACAAAATATTTTGCGAAGACTAAATTATAGACATGTTTAACAATATCCTACAATGATCTTTTAAAATAAAGTTTACTGGTATTTGTAAAAATATCTGGAAATAAACAATATGTATTTTTCCTTTCTTTTGCTAACCTTAAATGTACCCCTTTCAGATAGGCAAATGTACCCTATGTGTACATGTACCCCAGGTTGGGAACCCCTGTTATAAAGGGCGTGTTGCATGTCGTAATCTGTAGGTAACCTGTGGAGCTGCTTTTTAGGCGCCGAAATTCGGTTCAGATAAAGGTCGACCAGATCAACAGAGAACTCGACCCAAGACACGGACGTCGGCGAAAGGAGAATCACTTTCACTTTTCCGCCATGGAAGCTCGCTTGAAAGAGCTACAAGAAAAGCTTGCGCAGTATGATCGGGAGCTCGAAGAAGAAGAAGCAAACAAGCTGGTGTGAAACTGCTTTTCGTGAATGTTTGGATTTACAGTTAAACATTTTCAATGGATTCAACAGTGTACGCTTGGTTTTAGTGGCGTAGTCAGTCCAAAAATTTGGGAGGGCTAAAAATTTTGGGGGGGCAAAATATTTGACTTGAGGCAAGCAACATTAGTTTTGTTTGTTGCGCGACTTTTCAAAGCACAAAATTACTAGGTATGCTAAAAATTTTTGTGAGGCATTGCCCCCGGGCCTCTCCCTGGCTACTCCTATGCTTGGTTGCCTAACCGAGCGAACACTACTTCTTTTTTCATTTGACCGGAATACAGTAGCTTAATGCTACATGGAGAACAACACTGCACTCTTTTTCTAGATTAACTTCGTTCTAAGATTAGCGATTTCAAGTAGTGTCACATTACTGTAGTAAAACACAGCACTTTTTACTAGCACAACATTGAGAAACTGGAACAAAAAAGAGATTTGGAACTGCTAATCTTAGAGCAGCAAGAAAGTATCCAAATACTTCGAAATCTTCAGCCCTCTATCGTGTCTCATGCACGAGGTCAATCGAGCGATCGCAATGACGTTGTGACTGCTATCTCCAGCCAGAAGAAAAATAATCTCGGATCCATTGATGAAATGTCAAGTACATCAGACGACAGATTTTCTTCCTCAACAAATGTATCGGATGAATCTGCTTCGGTAAGTTGGGAGTCAGCAGATGAAAGCAATCTCCGTCATTCCTTGATGTACGTTTAGTTGTAAGAAGCAATCGCGCTGGATAACATCAATTTACTGTAAATTAGATAAAACCAAAAATACATCCGATTTTTTGGAATCATGCCGTAACTATCAAACGTGAGTAATAGGGTATTTTACTGTACATTGCCAATCAGATCATTATAGAATAATTGTGGGCGCGACTAAGCACATCTGTAAGAGGAAGTCATCTGTTTATTAACAGTGATTGCGCCTCTTGATCTATACAACACAATTTAGTTTATAATGCTATAATGAAGGTACTTTCAAAGCGTGGCCACCAAAAGATGGCAATTCACAAAAATGTTTGTTTTTTTCAAAAGTAAAAGTAACTTCGTATTTCAGTTGACTATATCATGCATGAAATTTCTGTTTCCATAACTTCACATTCATTTTCAGAAAATTAATGAAAACACAACTTTGCTTCATACAATAAACCGATTGGCAGACTATATATCAATTTGTTCGGAAAAAAAATGTGCTAAGCTTTGTGTGTTTCAACCCAGGTTGTTCGCATGCATTTGTGACAAAAATTACAGGCAGTTTAAGTGAAAGCTCCACCTTTACATTTCATCAACTCATTGATCACTTTACCAAAAAGAAAAAGCAAACTGAAGTGGGGCAGAATGCAATTCACATTTTCTACATCGACCACCGTAATAAATCCAGTATTCATGGTTTGTGGTGCTTTTAAGACCAGTTGCTTTATAACGCCTCCCCTTAAACGCGAAACATTACCTTGTCAAGTGCGCTCTATGTTTTGTGACTCATAGGACGCTAACATCGTTTATTGGGTTTTTCGGTTAACTTTCCTGTTCTAGCTTATTAATGGAATTTCAAAATACCACAAAGATAAAAAAACAACCTTTTGAAACCCCATATTAACTGTTTGTGTGGTGATATACGGTTTTTCGTAGTGCTATGAAACGCGTTTACACAGCTTTTCAATGGGAGTTTTACCTTTGGTTTCAGAGTTTGCACGTCTGTCTTAGTTTTGTTTTCAGCCATTTACTTGCATGACTCGCTGTCTCTCTTTTGTTTTCAGCGTTTTCGACATGCTCAGCAGCAGCCTTGGTCTGCTGTCGGCGTTTCTACATCGCATTACTTTGCCACGTCACTACGTCTGTTCGCTTTGAATTGCTTGCGTTCCCTTTGCTTTACTTCATATCCAGTTGAAAATAGTTTAAGACACTCCTACGTTTTCAGAAGTAAAACATGCAGATGTTTTTGATGGCATTTTCGGTTTTGATGAAATTGACAGGTCTGTCCTTTTTATGCTCAAGAAATTGTTATGATTTGTGAACTGATCGAATCTCTATTAAATCCTCTGTCATTTCATTAAGGAGGCACATCCACGTAAGAAATCGAGACACCACTGGTGGTGAAGCTTAGAGGTATCACTGCAGTGTGCCGTTCGAAACGGATTGCATAAAAAAGCAGTAATGTTGCAAACATCGTTTTTGTCTCTCTTTCCATGCAGACAAAACGTTGCCGATCCGAGCCGTGATGTTCATGCTGTCACTTGTTTGGGATCAGAACACAGAAAATCAAAACTATGGTCTCAGCAAGATTAAATTTTTATTTCAGGAGGCTTTTTCAGAAAGGATGCTCAAATCAAAAAAACTTTCATCGGAACCATCAAAAACAAGCAATAACTATGGAAGCTACACAAATTATGCCCGTGAATCTCCTCGATTGACAGCAGCTTCAAAACGAAGGGATTGTAGAAAATCGAACGACAGTGATATCAGCTCGGACACTGACAGTGGCTTCCCAGCGTCTCATCCTGCAAGCGATACTAACCCAGCTGGAAGCTCTGCGCCCAAATCTCCATTTGCTTGCGAAGTCTTTCTGCCTGCTCAGCCGAGAAAAAGCAGCGTGACGATCAACCAATTGGACACAGCCAGCCCTTCACGTAGTAGGTTTGATGATGTAGGGCCTTTCAAAAAGTCGTTTCTGGTTTCTGGTTGTGAAAACGACGTATGCGAGGAGGCAACGGAAAATGTACCATCGCAAGATGGTGCTAATGAAGAAATCACGTCAGACGTTCTTGCTCAAATTGAGGTGTGTGCTAAAGTTTAGTAATTAAATTTGGACATAATCAGCCTAAAATAAGAATCAAACTCAGACATTTTTGAATGTTTCGGTATGCATCAAGTTTGTCTCTAATTACAAACAAGTGTTTCAAAGAGTCATTTGCAAAAAGATGTTGGCATGGGGTTATTTGTAGGCCTATACAATTCCGAATGGTGCATCAGCAGAAGGTGTGCTCTCACCCGAGAAACACGATTTCAAAAATATTACATGTTTTATTAAGAGTTCGGTTTATTTACTTTGAAAGTTTTCGACAACTAAAAACATTATCTACGGTTTCCACCAGATTTGAACATATTTACTAACGTTTGAAAATTGTAACTTCAGAAAGATGTTGCGAGTGTTTTTGTCTTTTTTCTTCAGTTATCTCGCTGCCAGTGACGGCAGATTTTATGTTTAAAACCACCGCAGAAGTCATCAACATTCAGGGTTCTCCAACTTTTAACATACGATATTCCTGCGTAAGTTTACAAACGTGTTGAAGGTTTCATTATCAAAGTAGGTAAATATTTTCAAACATTTCATTAGTTTAGTTTATTTACTCCAGAAACCTAACTTGTTTTCTGGTAACTTCAAGCAAGAGGGGCCCAGGCTCAAAAAGTAAGCAAAGGTTTAGAACACAAACTTTTTGCATCTTTAAATCTCTGTAAAAGCAGCTTGCAAAATCCAAGCATTCACAGTGCTTCGTATACGTGGTTGGTAACTCAACTTGCATTAGACGAAGAGAAAATGAGAATTTCTTCAGCGACCTGTACCGAATTGAAAAGTAACAAATTGCACCTGATAACTTCTTGGAATTCAAGAAGGGTTATATGTTGCTTCTACGCATAGTACTAGAACAACAATAGTATTAAGAAACCTTTATATTGTCGAATGAACTATGGACATATCGCAGCAAAATATAACTGAGAGTTCTAACAACAGGACTTCGAGCTCTTTGCGAAGCAAATGCTGCAAGAAGAAAACAACAGTATCTGAATCGACGTCTGCCGCCTCATGGATCCAATTCATGATCATTGCGACAAGTTTCACACCGTTACAACCTATACTTCAGAGCAAGACTTCCGTCATTGCCTTCTTCAATTCTTATGGCACGGCAAGATAGGCCCAAAAATTTTTTGAGCGGTAAAGCAAGAAATCGTGCTCTTCACAGTCAAATGAAATTTTTTGGGAAATGTCTATCGCCTGAAAAGTGACCAGTTGAAGTGGGAAAAAATAAGAATGACTTATAGAAAAAATGGAAGTAATGGAAAGAAACGAGGTAATCTTGCTGAAGTTCACATGCATGCTCTTCTCAACAAAACTGTCGCTCTTTTACTTGCAATGGCAAAAAACAATCTGCATTTTGAAAATCATTTTTCAAAGATGTCAAGACCCGTTGAGTGAAACATTTTGACAATTCGAGCTTTTTGGAAAAAGTCTTTTCTCCACTTGCCTGTTTCTTGCACATGCCCACTACTTAGAAAGTCTAGAGTGATGTATTTGGCGTATGAATCACAGCAGCTGGTTGTGGGTGAAAAGAAAATGAGAGGAGGAAATTCAAGAATGGTTCATTGTGCTGGATTTGGAGCTGAAGAAGTGGAAAAATGAAAATCGTGGAATCCGTAACGATTTTCTTTCATCATGAAAGCCTTTCGTCTGTCTGGCGACGGTGGGAGTAGGCACTGCCAGAGTTGCAAACAGTTGATACTTTCAGTGAGGACCCAAAGTAATTTTAACCTGTTGAACCCAAAAACTAAACATTTTTTAGAACATTTCGAGGGGAAATTTCCCGGTTTTCCCCTGGTTGTGTCCCTGCTCAAATCAAATACTGAAACGAGAATTGTTTTTATTTTATGTAAGTGCATTTTTTCAGAACATATATACGATATACGATACATACCATTTCCAAGGTATATCCATTGGCAAAACTTGTCATAAATGACGTTGTAACTATGGCAGGAATGTTGTGCAACCTGTGGTTGTACAAAATTCTCTAGCTTCCACAGTTCGTAACTTGTATGTTTGTTTTGTTTTCTCTACCGTTTTTCCATCTTATAAACCGCAATTCTTATTTCTGTGCGACGGTGTCCTGGTTTTTCTTTGCAGCTCATTTTGAGCGATCTTCGCAAAGTACTGTGAGCGAAAGAAACGCTATACTTTTCCCATTTTTGAAAACTATTAGGTTGCTAAATCCCTCGGGGCTTTGGTGAATACCGCATGAAGGTCTTCTTTGGACAATGTTTAGTTTCCTAAAAGAAAATCGTTGGCCCGTCTCCAAAACATCTCTCATCAAACGCACGGGTATCCCTAAAAACGTTAACATTATGAGCATCTGATTTCACAGATTTTGCGTAAAGTGCCTCTCATTATAGTAAATGGTGTAATTTGTTTCATATTTGAAAAAGCTTAGGGTTAAAACGTGAAAACTTAAGATTTTTGAAGCTATTCGTTCTTTGCCGATGCTTTTCCAATGGGTTAAAACATTATTCCCAACGTTTTTAACAGAAGCTGCAATTCAATTGATTCATAACTGAAATGTCAAAATCTCTGCTTTAATTTAGAGACACGAGCTTCTCTTTTACTCAATGGTTCTCAAACTTTTCTGCACGTTGACCCCCAATTAAAGTATGCAATTTTCTGTAGACCCCGTGGCCTAGCCCAACAGTTACTAATACAAGGAAAATGTGTGTCAAATTGTTCTCTGTCCTGCTGCGTAGCCTCCTGCTGTAGTCTGTACGTTAGAGTCCTGCGCAGGTTGAAATTTTTGGTCTGCTCTGCCCCGTACCGGCAAAACTTAAACCCGCCCCACCCCGCACCCGCAGGAGTTTGAGAAATTTTGCCCGCTCCCGCCCCGCACCCGCAGACCATCCCAACCCGCGCCCGCCCCGCAATTTTTTGGTCTCAAACCTGCACCTGTCCGAAAACTACTAAAACGCAGAACTAGGGCAAGTTTTTGTTGCGATAAAATCGTGAGAAATATCCATTTATTTTTAACAAAAGTTGTATTTATGCACAAGCATTTGTAATGGTGGTGATTTACTCAAGCGATTTATTTACATGTAATGCTAAATATTTCCAAACATTATCTGGGGAGAAATGGCGATCTTTTGCCTACAGTTTGCGTAGCACGCTGAAGCTTCGCTCCACAGCACATGAAGTTGCTTGGCAAGATAACAATTTGGCCTACAGTTCTGGACTGATGTTTGGCCGGGTCATTTGTACAATTGCTTTCAGGTTATTATCA
>JGI24158J21664_10000454_pt1 | contig 37001 bp, 19 predicted proteins | sample Ectturendosymbi3_FD_21664 | JGI IMG/M metagenome (IMG submission 21664) | reverse complement strand
TTTGAAATCCCTCTCCCAACTAAACCAAATTTATTTCACCAGCATGAAGATGTTGTTATCATAAACAATGTGCCTGCGTTCAAAAACACTATTCAAACTTCTGATACGTTTCAAAATAAGCATATCAGCGGTGAAAAAATGAGAAAAAGTAAGAAAAATCTTTAAAATTTTGAAATATCGCGCTTGAGCTAAATACCCATCGATACCATAAAATTTATGAAATATTTTAAACTTTTATAACCTGAAACGAACTCTACAGTATATCCCATTTCCAATGATTAAATACTGTGTTTGCTAATCTCATACAAGTTGTTTTGAAATTGTTCAAATATGTCAGCTTGGCAACTTGAATGAATTAGCAGAGACTGATAACTTCATGATCACCTTCAGCAGTGTCTTTTTCAAGGTTTTTAGAAGGGTGTTGTGGTGGAGCTTTAGGGTGTCAACACCGTTTTCCCTTCTATGTCTGATACTTTTAACTCACTTTCACAGAAACGCAAGGTTCCGTCCAAACATGCTTAATTATTTGAATAAGACATTCACTTCTAGCAAACAAACTAAAGACAATTTCATAAATAGAAAGGTTCAGTGTAGGCCTGCACACTCATTCATTTTCTCGTTTTCCTGCCCGCTTTTCCTTTCGAGAGATTCACGAGCCCGGCAGCCCTAGGAGGACCCATAATACCTCGCAATCAACAGAAATCTCAGACAGTTCTACTGGCTCCGCACCAAGACGGGACCAAGCAAGGTCGGAGATGTAGTCACGTCACTTGGTCCTTGGACAAACTTTGGGCCACTTTCCCGTGGGTGTAGACTGTAGCCTGAAGGATTTAGTTCGCCATTCTTTCCTGGGACATTTTGGACACATGGCCGAATTAACATAGCTGGGATCTGTCGATTCAGGGAAGTGGCTTGACATGCTGGGCTTTACGGATTTCAGACCTGTGCTCTTGGTCACGAAGTGTCACACCGAGAACTCTTCGTAAATATCCCATCTCTGCCGTTTATTCTTCACCTAAGATTCATGACCACAGGTGAGGATCGGAACAAAGACAGATTCAAAAACTGAAATGTTTGCTTCTTTGAAAGCCCCTGTTTCGTCACCACTCAGCCGTAAAGCTCCAGCAAAACTCCGTTTGCTTTACCAAGCCGTGTATCAACCCTCTTGTTCCGACTTTCCTCACTCGTGAATACCATCCCCAGGTACCGTATTTTTTCGGACCATAAAGCGCACTTGAAATCCTTTAATTTTCTCAAAAATCGGAAGTGCGCTTTATATTGTGGTGCGCCTAATGTGTGAATCTGGTTGTGATTTTTAACCTAGGACTAATTTTATGTGGTAAACGGAGATATTTATTTAATTGCCAGTTACGATTTTTTGTAAACAGACCATAGTATTACGTAATAAACCAACAACAATTATTCGTTTCTAGCGGATTAGGCATGTGTGACAGATGAAACTCCCTCGTATGTAATGACAGATTAAAACCAAGTGGCGACTCCGGCACTCGGGAGTTGTTCTGAAAGAGTTGAATACAGTTTGACTTACGAAAGTTTTGCTTCATTTACTGCGCCTTATAATCTCGTGCGCCTTGTATATGAAAAAAACAGCTAGCATTCAATTTTTGATACTGCGCCTTATAATCCGGTGCGCCTTATGGTCCCGAAAATACGGTACTTGAACTTCTCCACCTGCTGCAGTGTATTCGTGCTCACTTGCAGGAAACACTGCCTTGGCCATATACTTTCCCCACGTCGACAAAACATGTGTATAAGTCTTTGACATGTTCCCAGGATTCCTTGAAAATTTGCTGGAGAGTAAAAATTTCATCCCATACTGTACAAATCTGCGGCAGTATAGCAAGAGGCTGAAGCGGTGCGCATGACAATGCACAGATACCAAACAGAATTTTTGCTTCCAATTTCTGCGCCAGAAAATTGTGTCGGCCAATAACGTTGCAGCCGGCTGTTGCAATAGCCACGTGCAAGAAAACATGCTTATCTCAAATTGTTTTACTCAGATACAAAGCAAAACCATATCTGGCTTTCAGAATTTAGGGTGTCATTACAAAATTTTAGGATGTCATTTTGACACCCAAAAACGGCTTAAAAACACTGGCCTTCAGCATCAATTGTATATCATTAGATTCTTGGTCTTGGCAACGGTTGAAGCGCTGTAGCCAATCGAGTAACCACTTCTTATGCACTTCTTTTGTTTCTTTTAGTATACTCGTGGTAGCCTGCACCAATATATATGTTGATATTTTTCCAGTTTTTTCTGTGTCCGCACATTTGCTTCCTTTGATTATACTGTATACTGTGTCTTGCACATGGATAAGTATGGTACGCAAAATAGTTTGAAAAAAGTTTCAAACCTGTTGGGGGAGGAACGTCTCACTTTAGAGCTAGCGACTGGAAAGCAACGCGTTCACACTAACTCAGGAATACGTGTAATCGAGCCTTAGGTTAGGGTTCTATACTAAGATCTATAATCATGCACCAACTGTCTGCTCGTTTTCCAACTAAAGTCTCTTAAATCTGAGTTCTTGTAAATCTATCGTTACCGTAGTCTGATTTGCAACGCACGGGCTCAGACAATTTTGATACAAATGGGGATTAAGAAAAAAACACATCCTAGAGCAATTCTATTTGAATAAAAGCTGATGATGTCTACTTCACAGACGAAATATATACTCGGTAAGATCTTAGTGTCTGATTCTGTGAAAGGATATCTTTCGATAGACAGCATCCTAGAACAACTGCGAACTTCATCAGCTACGCCAGAACATAAACATCCCATTTAATTTAACTAGTATCCAGACAACAACCACCTGGACGACCACCACCTAGGACAATTGACACTCGGACAACTGATGCCTAGGACAGCCGCCACCTAGGACAATCGTCACCCAGGACAACTGCCACCCGGACAATTGCCACCTACAGTAAGACAAAGGCCACCCACGGCAACTGTCACCTAGGACAATTGCCACCAAGAACAACTGCCACCCATGACAGCTGACATGCGAAGTAGTTAATTTGAGCATCTGTGTCCTTGACAGCAGCAACCATCAACCGAGCGGTTGTGGGCATAAAGATCAGTTATATGATCTACATCAGCAGAACGGTTTGTCCAACAGCAAACATGCAACTTGAGAGAGGCGTGTAGTGCTAAAAATAGAAGTGTGGAAACGCAATAAAGACTATAGCCATTTATGATTGGATCCTACCCAAAACATGGCTTGCCATCAGTGGCGGATCCAGACCAGGATTTGGGAGAGGCAGTCATATAGGGGGCACCAAAAAGGACTTTGCTTGTTTAAATACCCATGGTTCACTGGGTAATAGTTGGGTATCCACCAAATTTCTTACCTTTTGTAGGCCAAGAAAGTGGCTGTTTTTGTTAGTCTAACTACACAATATTTCAGGGAATCACCACAGTTTGAAAGTTCCTTATCATTAATTCAAAAAAATTTTGAAGTGGGTCAAAAAGATGGGCCCCATTTTTCGCAAGGTTCGCAGTAACTAAGAACACTGTTAGTATTCGAAAAATTCTCTTTTATCTGCAAAACGTTTCAAAAGATATAAAGCATGGTGCGCGCTAATGCTTGACGCTGTTTTAGATATCCATAACGGGATTTTAAATAAGAATATCTGAAACGTTCTCCCACATGAACATGGAAAGCATATTTATTGCTGAGGCGACAATTCCAAAGTAAAAAATGAACGAAAGACATTTGCTATTGTTTTATTCCCATTTTAGGTAGCTCTGCTAGCTATCGTGAAAAACAATATCATAATCGCATCACAGATTAAAACTTGGACTAAAAGCACATTACTCTAAAATACATGAAGGTAGAATTTCAATCAAGTGTTAAGCACCTTTTCATATGCTTGGACATCAGATTGCTGGTGTGAAGAAAGACACATCAATCTCACTAGTCCAGGTTATGAAAAAAGTTATGACACTGAACAACAGGCGTGAGTGTGGGCGGGCTGAGCCCCCCAAATTCACACTCAACAGCTCCAAATTCTAACTCTAGTCTCCCCGATAAAGTCATATTCCAATTCATTGTATACTACGAAGCCTTCCAAACAAGCGCAAAGCCACCACAATGTTATTGTTCTGACGATGGATCCGTTTCTACCCAGACCAGCTAACAACGGTGAGAATCAGCCTATGACCAATTTGAAACCACGATCTCAGTCAATATCACAGTGAAAAATTGAAATTTGCGCCAAGTGAAACTGGCAAAATTTACCAGTGAAAAAGTTAAAATATGCACCAAAAGATCACTTTTCTGCTCAAATTTATGTGATTTAAGCGGAATGAGGTAACTAATGAACTACGCATATTGTTGTCGTTTGAAGATTTCGCAAACCATGTAAAATTTGTCTATTCGTGGCCCGCGTGAGGTGCCTACGGCTTTGTAGATGCAACAAAAAGATAGCTTTTCACACGCTGCATTATATGGTTCAATCTGTAATATGGAGAATTTGCATGTACAGTCGGGGGTCCACGAACATTCTCTGTTTTTATTAATTGGGTCACATGCTTGAAAAGGTTGAGAACCCCTGTGCTACAGGCACCAGCACAGAGCAACCTGATGATTGCATTACTGGTTCATCAAAGTTGAGTTTAGCGCATCTATGCCCAACCCGTGGCCCAGTCGAAGGTTTTGGGCGGCCCAGTTCAGGCTTTCTTTGTTGTGAAACATCCTATTTACTGACAACCTGACCTTATTTTGATAATCTTGAATTTGACATTTTTGATGCAGGTGGCTTTCAGTGCCACTACATCGCGTCTGTTACCATTGCAGTTAGAATTCGAACACTTTCATTACATTAGCTTTTAAGCTAAATTTCCTTCGCCGAGATCAAGGTTAACATTTCAATGTGCGGCCCCCATTAATATGTCATTCAGTCTCCGGCCCAGGTAAAGGTAGTGACATAGTTTTTTGACTCAGTAAGCCATTTGGATTGGCCATAGCTGGTTTAGCGATAACTCTTAAATTTAGACAGAAGCAGGGAAATTGGATCACAGGGGAGTGGTGAGGTCATTGGATTATTTTACCTTCGAGTTGAAGGCGAAAGAAGCCGAAAGGCTTTTTCTACAAACAACAGCACAGAGAAATTGGTGTCGGGGCGATACTGACATCACGAAATTCATTGCAACGTTTTAAGCACCAATAAAAATCAGAAAAAGTACATCTAGTAATCTTGAGAAAAATAACTGTAGCCAATCACATAAAAATCAGCTATAATTCCGACAACACATGCGATTCCAAGTTAATTATACCATGAGTAGCCAACAGTTTTGTATCTATTGCTGGGGGTGATAATGCGTAAAACTTCAAAATTCTTATTGCAAATAAAAAAATAATCTTCACAAGTTAGTTTATTGCAAAGGTTCTTTTAACTTTTCACATGCCCTCAGTTCTTTTCTCACTCAGGCCGCATTTACTAAAGAAATTCACAAACAAATTAAACCACAAACGAAATTTTTTGTCAACTTTAAAAAATGAATGCTTCAACCGTTTACTACTTGTATGCGTCGTCGTGTTTTATCACATTAAAAATGTAGTCGCGCTTGCGAAGTATTATGCAACTCATACTAGCCCTTTTCTTGCATAAAACTTTTTTGATACAGGAATTTTTAAAAAATTTTTTTCGCTACTTGGAATACATTTGAGCGAACCTTTTTATCACTGACAATGCCATTACAGTAAAATATCAAAGACGTCAACAGCATTTCAGATTTTGTTCAAAAGTTTTAAGGTACACGTTCGAGCAGGGTCGCCGTAGAGCGGGGGTATGACGGGGGTAATGTCCCCTGACCTTTCAAAAGGAGATAACGGGGGGAGGTGCCTTTTTCATAACAGTATCATAGGTAATTTCATGATTTATCAAGATCTAATTGAAACAAATTTATTGCAGCTATTCGCTCACGCAGAAAATTCAGAATGCTTTTCTATATTTTCTGTCATTATTTTTTGAGGTCAACATTGTTGTAGAACAGAAACAAGCACAATTGGTAACGTTTTTGTTTTTTTTATAAGTTTCCGTTGCTCTCAACTTTTTACTACCCCATCTGCCCTATTGCTGTTGCGGCGTCCCTGCATTCGTGAATGGATTACAGATAGCAGAATAATCAGCATTCCAATTTATCTATTATGAAACATTGATTTTTTTCAGATATCCCAAGTAAGCACAGAGTATTGAGAGATGTTACAAAACAGAACAATCTTTGTTAAAAAACCTAGAGTCAAATTTTACAAATAAACTTGTGCTTTAGCTCCACAAAAGAGACAAAGCAGGTCTCAAAAAAACGACGTTTTTAACGTCGAAGCCGTGATAACATGTTGCACCATTACATTTTCCATTGGATCAAAAAACTTGCAAAAAGTCAAAACCTTATTTGGTGAAAGAACAATCAACCTGGTTGCAGTTGAAAGTCAAACGCTAAGGTTGCACATGAAGCTGCAGTGGACATAGATCGGGAAGAAAAGAAAACCCACTGAAATAAATCGTTTAAGCAGACCCGGGTTAACGAAAAATTGACAAAAGTTTGCCGAAAGACAAAAGTCGCTGCTTTGTAGGGTTGAAAAGTTTTTAGATCCATCTGCTTCCATTGCAGAAGCTGATAAGTATGTGAATTTTAATGTAAGAATGAAAACTAAGCAAGTGAAATCTGGTTTTGATGTAAGGAAAAAACTAACCACTTTGCATAGGTGTTTGGTGTGCAAGGGACACAAATTTGACATTGACAAAGTAAACAGTGGCGTAGTCAGCCCACAAATTTGGGAGGGGTCAAAAAATTTGGGGAGGGGCTCACCGCACACAAGATCAGCGTTATCGAGGAGCTCACCTACAAAAACAAGGCATTCATCATCGCTCTTCAGGAGACCCACCGCACAACTGCAGACAAGCTAGTGATTGCCAGCTTCTCATTAGCCGGGTCAGTCCTGAGCAGGAAGCACGGCCATGGCACGTTTGTCCACGAGCGTTTGGAATTGTCACTGGTCGACCAGTCTCCAGAGCAATCAGAGACTGAGTGATTATGTGTGGACATTGCGGGATATAAGATCATTAACGTCTACAAACCTCCACGCTCGCGCTGAATAAGAGCACGTGCCACAAAGGCTGGTTGCCTCGGTTCGATTCCGGTCGGATCACACCGAAGACTTGTAAAACGGTTCTTGCGGTCTGTCCAGCCTCGTTCTCGGTAATGGATGACCGCAAGTGAGAGCTTCACGTGCGGTGCTGCGATTGGCCTGACAGTAGTGTGACATTCACTACAAAAGTAGCCGTGTCACCTATCCCGCGGAGTGAGCGGAGACTATAGTGACACTCCAAAAAGGGAGTATGAAGAGAGTATAATGAAACTTTCTGTTCTTTACAGTTTTTCGTATTGCCGAAGGTGCTTTAGACCCCTGGGTGCTTTTACGATCAAATCTGTAAAGGGTAGCACCTTTGGTATTGTTCCTTCTTTTGTTACAGTTGATCCGAGGGCATTATTAGGTTTTGTGATAGAACTAAGAATCGGCTATTTTATTGATATGCACGTTAATATCATCGCCATTACTTTACGTTAGCTTGGCCTTCTCGAAACCATTTTACATGCCATAAAATTTTTAATGTTTTGTCTTTGTTCTCCGATACTTCAGCAAACTCTTTTCGGTTCTTGCGAGGGCTTCGGTGACATAGGCAAAACACAAGTTTGAATTGTTTGATTGCTTCCAAGGCATTAGATGTGTTATTCTCAAAATAAGGAAAACCAAAAAAAGCGCGTGAATACAGGCATACACTTGCCCAAATCTAGTTCTTGTTTTGAATCAATATCCTGCGTTAACGTTGAAGAAGCAAAGCATGGTCGTTTCTTTTAGGGGCTCTCCAATCCATGACCTTCATCAAGTTGAAAGTAAAGTTGTACAATTTCACACTGGACCAAAAGACTGAATAGCAGATCCTGTCAAATGCTGCTATGGTCCATGCAAAAGTGACATGGATCTTGATCACGCTGGTAAAACCTGATATGATGCATGAATGGTTATTAGATTTTTTCCACCATGACTTCAACCTGTCTAGAAAACTTGCATATACAGTCAATTAGATTACAATAGCTCCACCAAGGAAGTACGGAAATCATATCTTGTTTGTCTACGAACAAAAAGTTTCTGTTGAAATCAACAGGCATGTTGTGAATTTTTATACAATGGGGTTAGGTGCAATGTCTATGAAAGTCGTGTTATCTTTTTCATGGAATGTACTTTTTAGTAGAAATGGCCGCGCTGGATTTACTCACTGGCGCTGTCACGATTAGCATAGCTGCACCCAGAGGTACCTGTATGTAGCTGCAAAGGAGTTGACTTGTGGGCAGCACAGCGCACGTTGCAATCCTGCGCTATTTCAAGGACCGGAAGATAGAGGTGTTTAACAAAATATATTACAAATGCTTGTAAGTGTGACGCGAGTATATGCAATGCGCAAGGGCGGGTAGGCGACTTAACAAACCTTACCAAGTAGCATTACCTGCCATCTTCTTAGAGCTCACACACGGAGTTTGAAACTGGAAAAGACGTACCAGAACTTTGCCGAAGGAGGCGCCAAAGCATCGTCACAGCTATTTTCGTACAGAAAACCACCAACCCAGGACCACTAAACTAACTGCATGCAAATTTCCTGTGGCCAGCAACAGACAGTGGAAGACTGTTCTTCTGCGTCCTACGGACACTGCGCCTTATGTGGCTATCATGGTAAACGTCAAAACATGGTCAAAAAGGAAAGCTATCTCTGCACATTCACAGGAAGGACGAGATTGACCTAATATCTGTCTTGTGCAAACTATGGAATTTGCGTAGCTACTGGATTAATCGAATAAAAGTTTCAATCTACTCGGACCAAATGACTTTACGTGATGACAGATGATTTCGAGTTTTATTTCTAATCCAGGTGCTTCATTTTCATATCCTCGTGTGTTCTACACGGTTTGCTAACAGATTTTTCTTGTCCTCTTTTTCCTTTTGTAGCTCTGAGTCATTTTGATTTGTCTTTTGGTTCTTTACATTTCAGCTATGTTTTTCATTTTTTAATTCGTTGTTTTATTACGGAGGGTTTTGCTTTAGTTATATTTGTTTTCGTTTTCGCTCGCATTTTGACTTTGTTTTGTCATTTTGTGCTTGCATTTTTGCCTATTTCTTTCTTTTTTGGGTTGTTTTGTTTATTTCTTATCTTTTTTCTTTGAAGTCATTTTTAGAGTGCTTTATTTAATTACCATATAGTTGTACTACTGTCTATGTCGAGGGTCTCCAAACTACGGCCCGCGGGCTAAATCCGTCCCGCGAAGCCATTTTCATCCGGCCGCAAAGGCATTTTTTCAGCAATGAAAAATTAAAATATTTACGAAAAACTTGTTGATTTGGTAGAATGTGCTATATCCCGAAACAAGCACATTACGTAAGATGTCCATCCTTCTAACTGTTGTGTAATAGTTTATGTAGGTCTCTGACAAGAAAGTTTAGAGACCCCTGGTCTACGTGCATATGCGTACAGTAGGTACTGGCAGTAGTTTTTATGTGTTTCAGGTTGGGCTTGCGTTTGGGAAGCGTGCTACGAATACCTACGACAACAAAATGCCTCGAAGACAGTCTTACCACAACATCGTTTACCAAGACTCAGCGCAGAGTTCGTGTTGAGCTCTGACTTAAAAAATCTGCATGGCTTCCATTTGTATTGTGTTTTGATTTCCTGAACGTGTTTTAGCCTAGTTACTGGAAAGACGTACTACTTGTTGCTTTGCTTACTTCATGTCGTATTGTCGTGGTTACCTTTTGCTATCGCTCAACGTTGTCGAGTGTTATGTGGTTTTAACATAACCTTGTTGTGTAGCGGAAGATTTTGGGCCGCTACTTCGGCTTGTTTATAGCCTATGACCAGCCGCTGCCATCCATAGACCCACTACAATTCATAGTTCATTTTGCTTAGTTGTTCCTAAGGTGACATTTTCCTATCCTTTATAAAGAGGGTAGCTGTGTTGCATGCTCCTCATCTGGATTTTATCACCTGCTAACTTCAATATTTGTGGGTTTCGTTTATCCTATTCTATACTTCATGCACTTCGCAGAGGTTAAGATACGTGCTCAGTAGGCGAAACACGCACTCAGTAGACATCATAGGGTCTGATTCATTGCTGTTGAATGATTCTTTTCAAATAGCACGGTAGCAGGTTCCAGTTGGCTTTCAAAGGTGGAAGCCAATCACTATGAAGCTGTTCCAACAGAAACAAATATTTTAGTAAATTTATTGAAACTTTAAAATGTACTCTCTTATTTCGCTACTAATGGAGCACAGAATAAATGTTACAGAACATTAGAAAAATCTGAGCCTGTTGATTAATCACAACGTCACAGTACTTCACCATTACACAGCTTGCTTGACAGGAATTTGGACACTAATAAACATCTTTATTGCCTATCATTTATTTATTTTTATAACAACTTCCACAATTTAATGAGTCCGGTTTGAAAATAAAGGTTGCACAATAACATATTTTTTGCTCTAACTAGAAATATTCCCAGAAAAACTGAAATGTCGTCTTGTTTTGCAAACAGTAATATGCTAACGTATGAACACGGAATCATTTCCGAAGTTAAAAATAACGCCGTACGAAATGGGCCGCTACAGACAAACAAATATGCCAAAGAAAATACAAATGATCTTGCCATTACTGACTCAACTAAACCGATAACCATGCACCTGAAATATTTCAAAGCTAACTTTTGCCCGGAGAAAATTGTCTGTGGCTTCATGCAAGACAACGGAAGAATCTCAATTTGAAAGCTGTTCATTGCCATCAAAATAGACTGTTCACTGAGCAGCAGAAAACACGATGCGAAATTTATACTGTGTTTTATGCACCTTGTTTTTCGCAGGAATCATTATTTTTCGTAGAAATTCCAATAAACCCATTTGCTTTTGATCTTTTTATTGCAAAATTTTCTAAAATTGCTTTCATCATTAAAAATATTTGTGATTTGAGCATCCTCGACAGAATTTTGGATTTGTGTTTGTGCATTTTCTGCAAAAAAATGTTTTGTGGCACACCAAAACATTTAAACGATGAAAATGTAATGTATCCCTAAAATTACTTCACTCTTTTCTTTTGAGGTTTAGTTTTCATTGCTTTTCTTACTAATGTCAACATCAAAGAAAGGTTTTTGGTTAATTTTCTAAGTTCTGGTTAGTCGGCAGTTCTCTTTAGGGTTATGTCTTGAGAGGGAACTTTGCGCACTACATATGTTAGATCAACCGTGCACTACGTATAGCTTGAATCCAAGCAGTGATTTGGAGACAACTACGAAATTCAACTTCGGCGAGTTGACCGGACGTCAGCAAATGTGGCATGGTTGTAAATTGGCAGTTAAAGCTGCGTTTATTGACTCGAAGCCGCTCAGGTTTCTCCTGGCCATTGTTCTTTTAACTTACGCAGCCCTCGCTAAGTCAACATTCCTTACGACGCGGTAATGGAGCAGTCCGCTTTCACTGAGTGCTAGAGCAAACGCAGCTTGGGTTTTTGTCTAGAGTGCAGAAATTTAGTCTTAGAAATGCGAATTGTCTGCTTCGTGTTCTATACTTCGGTACTATTTCGCATTTGATAAAGGCAGCCAACAGTTGTTACTTGGCTGCCTTTATCAAATGCGAAATAATGGATGTTGTTTCGCACACAAAAATAGGAGATATGATTGGGCAGCGTAGGTCGTATACCTATACGGCACGAATACTAACTCTGAACAGCGTGGCTGGTATTAAAGCAAAAATGCCAGCCGATGTTCATTTTTTAAATGAAACAGTCTCACTCTGTTTTCGGCGAGCAATCTATCATCGAAAAAGTTATGTGAAGTACAGGTGAAGAAATTTGCAGAAACGGAACGATAAATTTAGAATCTTCCACAAATGGATTGAAGAAAAGAGATTTAAAAATATGGCAAGTGGAAGCCAACAGCAAGATTCTGGAAACACGCGGGACTGAGAATGGTGAACCAAGCGAACTGAACCAAATAAAAGGCATTTGGTAAACACAGAGGTTGCTTGAAACTTCCATTTTACTACCTTGCTTTCTGCCAGCAGAGAACGGCATAGGAACCAATATAGCGACCTGGGTTTTCAATGTAGCGTTTTAGATATGGGCAAGCCGTATCAGAGACATGGCCCAAGAAGCTGTGATTGAGGTTGGCTGCGGATTGAATGCTGAGTCGCAGATGTCTCCAAACGCTTTGAACAGAGAGGCCAGCCTTGTCGTTTTTAGCCCACTGATATTTTAAGCTGGTAAGCCGAAGAAAGGCTAGTTTAAGGCTCTCCCCACCTCAAGTTCGTTTGCAGATTTGCTCATGCAGCAAACACAAAACTGTAAAATTCACGAAAATGCGAATTACTTAAATACATCTGCTGTAGAGGTAAAGCTATTAAAAAGATATGTGGTTGAACACAACCTTCAACTTATCACTTTCAATAGATTGCAGATGTCGTTGAGCATAGTTTCTGAAGCTAAAAGAAGTACAAAATCCCAAAGTCAAAGTAGGTGAGAAAGTTTCGAGATGACTTGTTATGCACAAGAGATGCAACCCAAGATACCAAAGTATTGCCTGAACGTATGTCCTGCAACTGGTCGTCTAAAATGTTTCACTCTCTTCTTAAGACGAACTTAAAGCACTAAAATTTCAAACACAATGCAGGGAAAACTTGTGAAAGTCTAAGTCCTGCAACATTTTTGGTTAGTGGTGATAGACAACCTTCATGACATACTCACTTGTACTGCTGAAAATTTGTGCGAAGTTACTGTGTTTATTGTTGCTTCCACTGCTTTGTCTAACCATGAGTGCCTCAACCACTTATATCACAAAAATTTATTTTTCTGTATTCAAAGAAAGAGGAGGGAAATGACCTGACGAAAATATTGAAAAATTTTTTTCGTCGCTGCATGCATTGCGATCGGCTGGTTCTGTGCTCTGGACCATAGCGCAGGAAATCTTTCAGGAAAAAACTTTTAACTAGGTATGTTTTCGAGTTCCAGTCTAGCATCCATGTTCAACAACCACCTGTTCCGGGATTGCACTTCAATAATAGACTCTAAAGATAACTTACAGATAAAATCAGAAAAGTTTGCCACCCCTGTTGTTACATGAGAAACAGTATTATAGGGCATTGTTTTCAAAAGGCCTCCTGTTGCGTGTCGTTGTAATCACTTGAAATATGGTCAGCATTTGGGTTTTAAACATCATGAAGGCTAACGTTTGCATAATATTTACTTTTTGTGGGTTTAAGTTTAGTGTTTTCATTTGGTTATACGCGAATCTTTCAATGTTCAATTTGGGTCCCAGTTCGCCGGCATTATCTTAAAGTGGATCCACCCAACTGATGCTGGAATGTAGGAAACAAGAAAAGAATAGTAGTCTCGGCTCTCATTAAGTGTAGCCCAAAATTTTGTTGAAATAGATATTTGTGTGTCATTTTCTGCAATTTTATACAGTGAAAGTCATAAACAAAATCAGCGAAGGAAGAACACCCAAGGTTTAGGAGCAAAATAATTGCAAAAACTTATTTTTTGTTATTATGTTCTCATATGAAAACTGTCTTGATTCTAATTTCATGAAATACTAAAATCCACGAAGATGGGTTTTTAAATATTCAAAATCGTATTTTTTATAAACTTTTCAAGCCATCTTGCAAAAGTATGCATGTACTTACAGCCGAGCTTTACGTAACGTCTGTCTTGTAAAATGTGTAGAAGAGCTGAGGTGGAAGCACTGGAAGTTTTCTTGGATTTATTCCTTTGCCGTCATGCAGCACTAAAACAGTTTGGATTCACAACTCACTCCCAGCGGTACAATGGCTTCATACGCGAAATGATGAACACAATACTTTATACAAAACGATGTGGTCACCTCGGCAGGGTGGCGTAAAGGATTTTCCACGTAGTAGCCATGCAGCACTATGTCGTGCAGTGGTCTACACTGTGATTGTGAATAAATATAAAATGCATGATTAAACCCAGCTTATACATCAAGCGCTTATGAACCTTGGGTCAAAATAGCTCTAAAGTTTCCAGATTGTAAGCATTTATAAAGCTCACAGTAGGCGTCTCATTGCATCATCACAGTGATCTCGTTCTTTGGCTTGGAAGTTAAAATATGGTGCGCTTTTCTGGTGGCATTTGTTATATAGGGAAATGATGAGGAAACGTCAGCTACTGATGCGTAAAGCTTGTGGAGATAACTACGCCCACCGTCTATCACGTAATTTTCATAATAATGAAAAAATATCTTATGCAGATAGCTGTTATAGATCAAGAGAAAACTAAATCCACGTCACTAAATTAATTTTTCTAGACAGAGACATATCTTACTTAACGAAACCACTATATGAAAACGAATCATATGGCTCAACTGAAAGGAATCAATTTATTGTAATGGTCTCCTTTCTCCCATGAATTACAGCGTAGTCATAGATTTTCTTCCAATTTGGCAATTGCAGCAAACAGATTCATATCTTTCTCTGTTATCAGTGTTGTTCATCTTGACTTATGTGAAGCGCAGAGCAAACGTTGACCAGTGTCAATTTGCAGACAAGGGTTATAAGAAACACTGCTAATTGCCTTGTCTGCGTACTCTGTCTGTGTGCCTATGCTTCTTTTAGACTAAAATACCACAAAACCTTTGAAAAGTTAAACAGCAGTGAACGATCCAGCCGGCCACGCACAAGCACGCATGCGTGGAATTCCTAACTGCATTTGCAAAACTTTTGGCCATGCCGTTTGCTTCTCTAAGCACTTTGACATGCCAATCTCGTTTGCCTATTTTGCTGAAAGTTAATCGACGACGATTATTTAACACAATGCAACTTGCTAACGAATACAATCGCTGCAAATAACCAAGCATATTTGCGCAATTCGCAATCAACCAGTAATGACCGATGCAAGCTCAATGCTCATGACTTAAACGTCGCTTAGAATGCATCGCTGGTTTGTACCAGATTGGGTTTTCTGGTGTTGCTTGTTGGTGAACCACACGACAAACATGCTCTTTCATCAAATGAAGGAAAATAAGCTCGACGTGAGGAGCACTGTTGTTTCCCTGTAGCTTTCAAAATTCTTTTTAAGGTTTAGCACAGCAGAGCTACAGGGTTTTTCAGACAGCATTAAATTTTTTTCTAATGTAAGTAAGCCATTCACTCAAAACTTACCACAAATACTTTTTTGGGGGTCGGCTTTTGCTATGAGACTAATAAAGGATTTGCATTTTTGAAATACTACAACATGCATCACAGACTGTGATGTTACAAGCGATAATTTCGTGTTCTGCACCTAAACCATGCAAGTTGGTGGTCAACCACCACCCAGCCGTTGCACTGGTATTCATTTTTACATTACTTCGCAATCGGCCCGGGTGAAAAAGTGCCTAATTGAAATTTTTGAATCAATACTTGGACACTTGTTTTATCCTGTTTACACTGCTGCTCTACCATCCTCCCTTCGATTTTTTCAGTTCATAAAAGTATCATCTTCGCAAGACCGGTCAGGTGTGCGAAAAACTCTCTTCATTGCTGATGCCTGATGTGTGTTGTTTATTGCAAAGCTATGTGGACAATTGTCTTTGGGATTAACTATTTTGTACCGAAAGTAGACTTACGGTAAGAGAAAACTTTATGAAACGAGAGAACCTTTTTAAAAAAATGTCTTATGTTTAGCTTACGTTAACACAGTGATTTCGAAGCAAACTGGGTTAAAGGGTTATCTGTGAATGATCCTACCTGTCATAGCGAAAACTTTCTTGTTGTGAATCAACCTACGCAAAGAATAAACAATATTAGTATAGATGGTAAAACGCTGCCAGATCTCTTGATGAAGGCAAGTGAAGGACAGCTAAAAGAGAGGCGTTTGTAACCTTTGAGGTGTCCCACGCTTTGTCTGACTTCATGGAAATACCAATGATGACACTCTTGTGTCTCAGGACGCTTGACTCCGAAAGAAGATAAACGACCCGAGTGTTGTCGTTGTTTATGTAAGTCAGTGACTGTTTGGCCCCAAAGGATGACAAACTGAATTACGCTATCATACGTTATGATGTCTGGTGAAGAGACTTTAACTACATTTCATTTGGTGCGCTGTACCAGTAACTGTCCTGCATTACATGCTAAACGGAAATTCCTCAGCCAAATCATGTTTGCTTTCGAACACGTTCGAAATCGCGCTAGTTTGCGGCAGTAGCGAACGTTTGGGTATTCTACGCATGTAAGAAATGTGGACGAGACTGGTACACACTATGCAAGAAAACGTCGTTATGAAATGCGGAACGGACTGTAATAAGAAATTCCTAAGCCCAAGAGAAAAAAAATCGCTACGTTCACTGGCTGCGTGGAATGTGCCTGAGGTTATCCGCAGAGGCAGCACTTGCAGACGTAGAGCGCAAGAATGCATGGGCATGTAGCGCAGAGTCGGGTCTTGTTTGTTTACCATTCCGCGACTCTTATATTTGAACTACAATCGCCGGAGGCCCGCATATTGCCCTTGAGAATTTTTTGGATGCCTGGCAGAGTCTACAATATAAATCACAAGCGCTAAAATTCCACAGAAAGCTACACTGGGAAACCACACCCTCGTTTGATGAGATTGTTGGGCAAGGGCATCAAAATTGTGAATTACCTGAAACCGGAAAGCAAAATACATGGCTTACCACCAACACGAGTAGTACAAGTGTTGCTGAGAAGATTCATCAAGACAATTACCTGCAAATGATTGTAACGTTTCGAACACTTAAACGCATTCGTGAAGGACATCAACAAAGTGTATCAAGGGTGCCGCCAATGCGATTACCAATGCTGTTCTTCTGGTAGTACTGCGCGCGTCAGCGGGCGCATCGGACAGTTGCAGCTCCCGAAGTTAATCAGGTCATTGATTGCTCTTCGTTTATAAGTGAACGATGACGAATGGGGCTTTCGCTCAGCCAGGGCTGAAGTACGTTCTAGCCGGGCAGGCTGCTTTCTGCGCCATGAGATAACGTTCCTCAGTGCTGCTTCGTAGGTTGTCGTTTGAAGTGTTGCAGCATAACCTAAGAGTGTCAGAGTTTGTGAGAAAACCATTGGTCCAAGGGAGATTTGACATAAGGTTCATGTGTTCGTCATACAGATCTGAGTGTCTGTGGTTCGAGCTATTTATTTCGCAAGCGTTTCTATCAACACGCACAGAAAAAAAGATTTTGAAAGGTGGAAAGCTTTCACCGGTGCACCTCAACAAATAAAATGTAGCATAAAGTTTAAAGAATAGCGTCTGTTCTAGTCTAGGTCGCCACTTCAGATCGAGCGCTTAGGAATCGTTCTTTTTTCGCTAGATTTAGGCCGAGGTCTGTTCAATGCATCGTTGGTTTCAACGATTGTCTTGCTGAGCTCTCGCGTTGGTTCTCGACGGGGTGGAGCACGGGCAACCGATTCGCACACAGCAGAGACGACTAAGCTGCTTCTCTATTGAGCGACAAGGTACGAGTGAGTTTTCAACCTATACGTGGAGAAAATAGCTTACTTGACCTTACATTGGTTTGCGGAAAAGCACTACTAAGTTGATGTTTCAATTAGTCGTAGTACGAAGATCAAAAGGTAACATCATGATCAGAAGTGTTATTCAGAGAAAGTTGGCAGTTTTAGTTAGCTGGCCTTCTGCACTGTTAATTCTCAGAGAATTTCTCAGCTTTGAAAATTATGGTAATCACAGTTGTACAATTTTTGAAGGCCCAAGATGGTATCAAAGTATCAACTTATTTTGTGGCGTGAGTGCATATAAAAGATTGAAAAATAATCACTTAGTCTCGAGGTAACAACATAAAGAAAGTTGTTATAAACATTCGTTCTTCGAAGCTTAAGAAACCCACAAAAATAAGGGGTGGCTGACTGGGTGTGGCTCATAGGCCACTTTTCCTTTGATAAACACAGTAAATATTGGAAAATTTTGAATTACAGTGGCTTTATTCTTTAGACTTTTCTTGAGATAAGTGAAATTCAAACGTGCTTTCAATAATTAAACGTGATCTGGGAATTTACTGCGAAGAAGGCCGCTCATGTGAATGTGTCCACACGGTATCTGAAAACTAAGTAAAAACGTGAGAGGAACCAGCCAAAAACAAACCCAAAAAAATTTAATTAATCTTTAAAACCTGCGAAACTTCAAATGTACTTGCTGTATTTCCTAGTGTAAATCGGTGACACAATTCGTTTTGTTTTCTTTGTCCAGATTACGGTTATGTTTTGAAGAATTAACGACAAGATCAGAGTCAAACACCTATGATATGACCGTCAGGCCGTTCCAATCGCAAACTGGACCTCCTACAACTGAAAACTGTCGGGGTATTTTGGAAGGAGGTGTTAACTGAAACTGTTAGATGTAAAACCACACTGCAATTTGGTTCAAACAGTGGGCTTTAACGCATCAACATGGGTTTAATCTTGGATATAGTGACAACCTTTTAGTTGCACATCATTTTAGCATTTATAGAAATGTAAGATTACATTCAATCTTCCTTTTAATTTTTTATAAGGTCTACAACATTTGTATGCCCTACAGTGTATAAGCCAAGGATTATATATTTCATTTTACGACTGCATACATGGTAGTTGTAGATGAGTTCTGACGGGTTCTGCGGAGGGGCCATTCCTCCAACGACGTGATTCTGAGCAGTGTTTGTTAATTTCCAGTGAAAATTGAGCTTATGAGAAAAAATTAAAAAATCAAGACCGTCAGTGCAGTGACAGTTATGGAAAGGAACGTGTAAACAAGCAAAAAAGGAGATATATCCTACTAAAGGTAGGTTCTGATGAGCAAAATGTGTTTTTTAATTTTTTGAGCAACATTGACAGTTTAGTGTCAAATTTCTGACAATGACTATAAATTCGCAGAAACAAGATAAACAAAAGTTGACGTTGGCAATAGATGCAATGACATTGTTTCAGGATATCCGCCTTTCTCTCCTTTGTAAAACGCTCTCTCGTAGGCGTATTGATGGGTGCGTCGCGTGTGAAGTCAAACAGGCGTAAGTATCAAGTAAAAGCTGGGATAAAAGGGTATTTCAGTGCATGCTTTTTTGCGCTTCTCATGTCAAAAACAGCAGTCTTCCACAAGAACTAAAAAAACTGTATATATTTTTGACTCAATCTCAGTGGAGCACAGAATGTATCCGACATGTCCAGCGTCAAAGTGGATTATTTTTGTGATTTTTTGATCTTACTGGCATTGACAAGGTAGTCGTATTATTTCTTCACTCGATGATTCATGGACTGAAGCAGCGAACTTATGAAAAAGGTCTGATTTGTAGAAAGCTGCATTATTAGAATGCTGCAGACGCTTGGCAGCAGAGCTTCTTACACGTACAGTATCTTTTGTAACCAAGCCTGTTATTAAGAGATTACAAATTGTGGTGAGATTTGCTGCGAGAATCTCTGGTGACAAAAGTGTTTATATCTCGGTTTCTTGGACATTTGCGATTGGTAACTTTGGAAACTTTTTTGGAATTACAGCTAGGACATTTTTTTTACTGTAACGGGCGACATTGAAGGAAAAGTGTTGATTTTCTGCTGTTTGTCCCGGAAACTGCTCTTGCATCAGAACTTGTTTATATACGAAGGATACTAAAGGCACTGCGATTTTGCTGAGAGGAGTTGACTATGCTTATAACATCACGAGTTTGATACAAGTACGTTACTTTTGCTGATGGATAATTTGGCTCCAATCGTTGAAAGTTTGATTTTGATGTGAACGTTTCATATTAAGTGGCGATCAGTATTTTCTTTTCCGCCATAAACGTTGAAACCAGTCGTTACACTGTTCATTCAGAAAGAAAGCTTCACATTTTTGCTTAAAGAGGTGCTACAATTTCAAACCGCTTTTTCCAGCAGATACAGTGAAAGAATTTTCTTGCAGGGACGTTTGCTAATATTGAGATTTTCCGTATACAGCTCAAAGATCATGCCTAGTGAGACAGGCAGTCTATATGTTGGTTTCTTAAAGAGTCCGCAAAAATGCTTAGAACTGCACGAAAACTTTTTCATACCACAAATTCAAACCCTTCTAAATCATAAGGTTTATTCAAACCAGCCACCCACGCACTAAAATTTAACCCTGGCCGATTTTATGAAGTATGGCAGAGAACCTGAAAATAATGTGTTCAGAATTTTGTGTTAGTACGTCATTTAGCCTATGATGGTTGACAATAGATAGCAGAAAAAATGTATCACATAATTTTACAAAGTTCGTGATCTTTGCACGAAGTTGTTAGCATTGACTTTTATTTACAAGTGCATTGGCTTACTATGCGTGCGGAAGTTCTCCATCAATCTCAAAAACTTGTGGAAAATTTTACCAGAAAGCTAGAAACGCACCAAAAGCAAATTCATGGAACAATCATAACTTCTGTTGGTTATAAACGCTCAAACTACGACCATATGTACTTGTTGTAGGCTTATTGGGACTGATTTTGGTTCACCTTGTTCATTCCTGACATGGTTTGTTAACAATGCTAAACTTACTCCGCTTGCTTTGAAAAAATTGGTATGGGTTTTATAGCAAGTTTGCCAAGTGTTTACAAAATAAATGTACAAAACAATCATTAAAAATACAGCTACATTCGTGAAAACAAATACAATCCTATTTTAGAACATTTTATTTGCTGCTTGGGGTCACATTTGTCTTAATAATTTCAGGGGACCGCCAATGCTTTGATTTCTGTTTTGCTTTTCAGTGTAAACATTATGAAGTCATTGTGCTGTCTCATACTTTGTGATGCTTCCATGATTTTCCTTTATATAGAGAGAGAATCTGAAACATGGATTCAATTGGTTTATTTAAGCATGTAGGAAAGTGTTCTTAGTTGACCCCAGCAACAGCATACATCGTTGAACAGCATATTTCGAAAGTTATTTACAATCACCCAAATCTATGAAATTTGGAAGGCATTTACAAATCATGTTTGTGTTTAGTTACTCGAAAAATGTCAATCTGTCCGGCTTCAAAAAATGATTTAAAAAATTTAAACTGTTTGTTTCAAGATACAATTATTTATTCAAATTATTTTGAAACAAGATGGTTCATTAAGATTTAACTGCGTAGTGGTTATTTAAGATAGGGTATGATTGATTAAACTTTTTGTTTCTGGTCTTATCTTTATTTTGTTTTATCTAGGTGTCTTAGTCTTCAACATAGCTGATGAACAAGTAGTTGACACCGTATAGGCTCTAAATATAAGCTAGGTGCAATACGTTCAAGTGACAGAGACACTAATGAAGCAAGCCCAAAGAAAAAGATTAATTGGTACACACAGCAATTTAAAATAAAACAGTTCAGATAGTAAAAAGATTCACCTGATTTTGTGTATATTCCTAGCTGGAGATGTCTGTTCAAATCTGTTTTTTTAGTGAGTCTTCAAAAAAAAAAATCTGCTCTGGGTGTGGCATCCTTCGATAAGATGATAGCAGGCAAACGTAAAACCTGCAACATGCGATTGCGCTTGCCGGGTTGCGGTAGCAGTGACGACTTGTTTTCACATGAAAATTGCATTGATCGACGTATTACAGTGGCTTTACAGATATTACAAAATTGCGCGATCGCTAACGAAAGTTACTCGTTTGCACAGAGGGACTTCATTTCAACCGGTAGAGCCTGGGTTACATCCCAGATTAACAGCAGTGCTGCTTAGTGATTTGTGTGCCATGACCTCAGTTGCACCACAGCCTGCGTGCCAGTGTTGGTCTCCCCCCACCACAAAACAACAATCGCCAGCAGTGAGTTCGAACCCTATGGATGGATTTAGCTGACAAAGCATTTATTTGCAATGCACAGAAGAGAAAAAACACAAGAGAATTTAATAATTGATCTGCGAGATATCGTGTCCTGTGAAAATTAAGCAACGTCTTCTTTACAGCTATAAGCTGTTACAATTTTCTTGTAAATACGCTCCTGCTTGCCCTCTTACTTGTCTTTAATCCGTTGCTAAAGCTGTAAACAATCTCGTTTTGGTGCAAATTTATCGCCCCTGTTTTCCTGCGACTTTCTAATATTGTGTGTGTTTATGAGACGCCGGTTTTTCAATATCTTTATTCCGCACATCAGACCCGTAGTCACGGGGGAAATCGTGGGCAGTGCCCCCTGAAATATTTTTGTGCTCCCCAAATTTTTTATGCGCAGAAAATATTTTATACAGTTTGTTTTAAACATATAATAAAACAAAAATCTTTCCTCCCTAAAATGTATTTTCCCCCGCAAGCTCCCCCAAACTTTGAAACCTGTCTACGGACCTGGTGTACATCCAGATATCTTGCATTACTAGACGATAATGTTATGTCTTTTCCTCCTTATGCCTTAAAATATAGTGGGAAAAAATGACACTAAGCGAACTTCAATAAATTGATTTTTGTGTATAGGTAATTTAGATGATCATCAGCATCACACCACACATTTCAGCTTGCAGCGCACCTTCTTTTTCAATTCTGTTTCATTCTTTAACGAATGAATATCTTGTGATGAGGCCTGCTTATCAATAAAAGCTTTCTGTCTGTCTTAGGCCATGTTACTTTCAATGGGAGAAAACTGTTGTTTGCAGACCACGCTTTTTGCTGTTCGAATTCCAAAAGCTTTTCAGAGAAAGTTCCTCCATGTTAACTTTCGTTGATTACTTCACCGTATAATTAAACACTTTTCTGCGAGAAGATAGCATTACTGTAGAAACCATAGGTTTTGCTTACGTTTTGTATTCTATCTGCGAATGACCAGTACCGTATAAATTTGAAATACACTTTTGTGTCGATTGGTAACTTGCTTGCTAGTTTCGTGTTTTCTTCTACAGATACGTGAGACAATTCGATCTGCCAGCAATGGAAGAGAACTTGGCGCTCGTGCGAATAGTTGTCCTCCTCGCAGCAGCTGTATTGCTGCCTGTTCGCAGCCAAGGAACTCAAGGCGACGGTAGTTGCTTTGTCTTACAATTTTGCTGTGCTTGGAAGGAAAAGATTTTCTGAAATTTTAAAGTTTTTGGTGACGAAAAAGGAATTAAAAACTGGCTCTTGCTGTGATGACAAAGCTTTGTGATTGCTACAAATACCAAAAGCGTCGTGCGTTGTATATGACTTGCATTAATTTTGTCAGGATTTTACGAACAATGGGCTTTTTCTTTCATTTCCTAATGGTTTTTTCTATACAATTGTCTGCTACGTAAACTCAATTCAAGTTTAGGGTCTATTATCCTTTCAGTTTCAATATAGCATCTTAAAAGACCATGCTGTTTTGGGCAGAACTCACGTATAATGAATGTATGAAGGATGGCAGAGTCATGAACATAAATCGACTAATTCTGTTTTATCTCCGTTAGTTGTCTTGCTTATGTTGATTGCTGTTCTTCGTAAGTGGTGACTTTAAAATCAGTTCGAAAAACTGTAAGATATTTGTTGATCAAATGACTTTAGCACCAAAAGCAAAACGCTTGAACCGCTGAACTAAGATAAACACGGACGTCGCGAAGGTGCAAATAGGCAATGACGCAAATGTGAAACGTCCAATCCCGATCAGCGTTCTTGACCGGACGAACTTCGCGAACTTTCTTGTCGTTATCTCTTTAGCCTGCGGCCGACTTTTCGTATGTGAAGGTGATGAGCAGATCGAAAAGGTCTTGTGTTGACAAGCACAACAGGTCAAAAAAGTCCTCCGCTGCGTCCACCGTTCATTTTATTACACGTTCCAAACAAACTTCCTTGTGAAGCTGCAGAGATTGATGCGTTTGCTGGTGACTACAATACAACTTGCAAGTATTGTAACTGGAGGAAAAAACAAAAATTAAACATTGTGCTTTGCGCTTATACCAGAAGCTGAGCGTGATAATATTACATTGCGCAGTTGCGTGATTATCCACCGTTTCTGTTAAAGATTGCTAGAAATTTCGTTTAAGTTGGTAAAATTAGTTTTTTTGGTCAGCCGAGCATACCGAAAGATCCGACAAGATCAGATAAGACGCACTGAATTGGTCGCTAATCCGTCGTCATCCCGAGATGCATTACAAACAAAATCGGCTTCTCTGTGCCTGAAGGCATCAGATAATGCACCGGCGGAGACCTATTGTGTTTGAGGTATTCAGCTTTGACTGCGATGAAGTATCCTGATCTTTACACAGGAAGCCGTCTTCAAAGCGTGCTTCAATTGCCAAAAGTCGTTAAACAACGATTCTGCGAATATGTGCAGGCAATCTTTGTTTAAACATTCCGGTATACTGCGATTAAAAAACAATACGCCTGATAAAAAAATCACAATATGTGGATAAAGCGCAATGGCCATGCTCAAGGGTTTTCTCCAAGATAATTTTCAGCATTTCGGGCGCATTCCATTAAAATTAACTTGACCTTGGTAAGAGGAGCAGAAAGATAAGTTTCACCGAGTTCAGTCAGTGGAGTCTGTTGCTGCGCAGATAACAATGACTGCTGTTAATTGAGGTACCGTACACAACGCAACTGTGAATTTGCGGCAATGGGCACATGACGGTGTTGTCATCAGTTCCCAAAGGATTGAGTAATTGATTGATCTTTCCAGTCTCCGTCTCGTTAGCTGTCGGCTCTGGAACGCCTTCATGCTGGAGTGATAGGATGAACAATCAACTCGTTCGTCAGCATTCCTATTTATTTGTTTATATATTTTATTATCAAGCAATTTTGTTTGTTTAATGACACTGGAAGATAAGGAGGCAAATCACGTTTGGCAACTTTGCCAAAAAGTTAGCAATTGTGGGGATTTCGAATCGGGTGTAAGCCACCAGGTTATGTTCAAAAAGTGAAATTGAAGAAGTAGAAAAAGCGTTGAACATAAATTTTATCAATCGATTACAGCTTCGCAAAAATCATTAGAAATACTTCAACATTTTGGTGTTCTATATGATTCAACAGAGTTGCTATTTGTTGTATAAAAAGGACAACCCGCCTTGTTTCAAATATGGACCAATGCAGGAGCATGTAACAATCTTGGCTTGTCCAAAATACTGCAAGGCAATGTACCAAAGTAAAGGATGGAGTTCGTGGAACAAAATTCCCAAAAATACCTGTGGTTTGAAATTAACTGAGGTTCTTGGAAAAGCCCTAGAAGTCGCAATTGTTACGAGTCACTACGTAGAAGTGAACATAAAACATAAGGTCACCTAGGTGTAATGTGAAATACAAGCTGGCTGATGCCAGGCGCGAGACATTGAAACCAAACGCTTGTTTTGGCTGTTAGGAATCTGTAGAAGCATCCAGACAGAACCCGTGCCTGTGTTAAATAATGCTTACCACTCAGGGTTTCTTTCTCAATACGTGGAAATAATTTTTGCTCAGTCGAGCATGCCGAAAGAATTTTTGACGTGTCACGACCTGGTATCACTAAAATTCGGTAGGGTTTGCAAGTTGAACCATTTAATCGAAAACGCAGGCTATGTAGCTCTTCTTGAGCTACAAAAGTCATCATACAATACGCTCTCTTTCGTCAATGCGTGTTAGACATTATTGCGACATGGAAATTGCTAAGTGGCCTACCACGTTGTGCACAATATGCAGCTACTTAAGGCATTTTGAGGCAGACATGCGGCTCTTGCTGCCATGAAAATGAAATCTAGAAGCAGGCTTAATGTGGAAGGTGCATTGTCATGTAAAGGGCCTCGAGTATTCATGCACTTTCAACAAACAGACTCAGCCTTCGAATTGTTTGTAGCGCACGTTTGTTGTTTTTAGTTTTTCTTAGCATATGCCCTGTGCATGTGCAACTGTTGTCGCATCAGAGAAGTTCTACAGACGGTGGGCCACGGACCTCTTTTTGTTTATTGCTTGACCATACGCTTGAAAATGGTTGAGAACCCCTGGCTTACGTGAACAATTGAACAACACTTGGGATGTGCGTGGACGTATTTGGAGACAATATTGTTGCAACCAGTGGTGTGCTTTGTAGCGAGCACTCTGTTCTATTTTGTCTTCAAGCCTTGCGAGCAAACTTTGCTGATGAGAAGTATTGACAGAGGTCACTGTATTTGTACAAACTTTTTTGCGCCGACGCCCTTTTAGCTAACTGCAACTTCGTCTGAGATAAACACGACTAACATTGTGACTGTGTTGACGTATTAGTGTTTAGTGTGGACCCTTCGGTTTCGCGCGCAAAGTTCAGCCACATTACAAAAATATCCACATTTGACCGAACTGTTGCCACAACTGTATTGAAGTTTAGCTTGCACTATGACTTCTTTCACTGAAGAATGCATTCGCCTAGTGATATGTGACAAGAATGTATAACCGATTACTTCAAGCTGCGGACAACTGCGTTTATGATTTTCACGCTATTTTATTGAAACCAAAAATCATTTTGAAGGAACGCTAATGTATAATCATGTTGCATCTGAAAGGTACACGAAAAGCAGAAGTGCTAAATAGCCTTATAATGAAAATCACGGCCAAGGAAAATGATACAAACGACATACTGCAAACGTTTCGATAACTCCTGTTTTCGAAACGTTTGCAGTATGTCGTTTGTATCATTTTCCTTGGCCGTGATTTTCATCTGGAAGGTCATGGTGACATGACCAAGATAAAAACATGCTTTTTTCATACTCATACAGCAGTCGGAGCACACGGCCTTTTCAAAAACTCAAGCTTGCGATTTGACGCAGCGATGCTTTTCTACAAAACTGATTCAAGTGGAACAAAATAAACACAATGAACAATCCATTTGTCATTTTCTCGCCAATCGTGTACCTTCCCATGCTGAGTCTCGCATGATCACAATAAAGTACATATTTGAACTCAAATTCGCTGCAGCGTGGAATCATAGTTGTCCGTATATTGTTTTCGGTATTTGATTCTCTTTTCGGCAATTCGAAGTCAAGACAAGGGACCAGTTCAATTTGCGACTTGCAAAAGTTTGGGCGTAATCAATGCCAACTTACTGCTAAATGGCTGCGTATTTGATCAATGCAACTGTGCACCGCGTTCGTTCTCGCATAGCGTATAATGCTCACAGCATTTGGTACCATGCTGATTGGACTGTCCATTGCAGCCTTGACGAGTGGTCATTGCACCCTTGCCTGTCAGAAATAGCGCCGAGAATTGATAAAATGTGAAGTAAGAAGCAACCCCATCTGTCCCATTGATGTTGTCAGTCTTGTACAATAAAGTCAAATGTCATTTATTTTTCGTCATGTTATCTTTCCGCGCTGTTTGGGCAAAAGAGTTGATTCTACATAAGATTGGATCCGAGAGAATACAGATTCACAAATGAGTTGAGCCCGTGGCTCAAACATGTCGGGTAAATATGATTTAAGGCACCCGAAGGTTGCGAGACGACTCTCTAAAATCCAAACTCGGTACATTATGAAAGCACCCCGACGAAAATATTGCGGAGTTTTTGTGAGAGACCAAGTCATTTCTTATATCAGATATACTCCTCAACGAAAAGTCAGCACTATATCATAAAAATGGTTCAATTGAACTGCGGGGTAGGATGTTAGGTGTGGTTGGGAGTAAACTACGACCCATTCGAAACATATTTCTCTCTTCTCAGTGAACTTTTGCCTGGGTTGTTAAACAGTGAAATAATTTGTCCTCAGTATCTATTCCAAATCCAAATGAAACCTTTTTTGGGCTTAACAATAAAATATTGGTGTGTTTTCTCCTGTAGTTTTTCAATTCTAACAACACTGCAGCATATATGAGAGTTTTTTCGAATTTCGAACTCCTCGAGTTGTTGAGTAATCGAGCTTTTTGAGATAATGCTGTTGGCATGTTGCAAAATTTCCTTAAAGCCTTTCATTGGTTGTCGTTTCAGGGGCTTTCAAATGTAAAACATAGTCATGTGTTATATTTGCAAACAATTCTGCGATGGGTATTTTACATGGGAATGATGCAAAGCAACTGATTATAGTGAATACGTCACATGTCGGTGTTGCTTGATGTATTCCCCGAGCGGAATGACAGCACGCGATCCTTACGATACACATTTCTGATGTAGCTCTTCGCATGTAATTAACGGAAGCAGCCGTTGTCTGCATCGCTGAAATGGCAATCAGCCAACAGTATTCTGTTCTCATTAGACTACGGGCTCGTGCGTTTCGACTTCACCACCAATAATCCATTGTCTTACCCCACTCTAAACCCACCACTGAGTCGCAAGCACAGTTGTGTTTCTCTGGCGTTTGTATCTAGTGCGTTTCTTGTAAATACGGCATGTAGTAGTTACATCATAATAAACGTGACCTCATCATTAACAGTACAAAAATGATTTCTACCTTATATCTTAATTCTGAGAATGCCCTTTTTCGTACGTAGTGTTTACAAAAAAATCCACAGAGGTGCATACCGTGCAAGCTTATCAGATAGAATCAATACCAGCAGACATCGCTTTTGTTAATGAGTAATACATTTGACGCTGCAGCAAAGCATTTTATATAGCCTACAAAATGCCACCACATACAGCAAAGAATTAGGATTAGGAAACTCAACTGGATTTGCGCACCTAACATATCGTTGTAGGTAAGGAATGGATGAAGAGCACTGCCGTGACCATTGGGGTTAACACTGAAAAACCGAAATAGTCGGAGAGTTTTTTTTGTCGTTTTTTGATTAAACATCATCTTGTTCAGATTGCTGTAGCAAGCAACTGCAGTTGTTTCCCTGAAAAGAGATTGAGTTATTTTCTAAGCAATGCCAGCAAGTAAAATGCACTGTAAATTTTTTCTTTAGCATGAGTTCTATTGCACATGTAAACAGGGGTGTAACGAAGTTAGATGGCGCCTGGGGCAAGAAGCAAGTTTAGCGCCCCCATGTTCGAACCTGAGGTCTTTCGGAAGTAAATGTACTGTACTGAAGAAAGTATTTGTGACATTGTTGGGACTTTTCGGCGCCCCAGCAGTGATTTGGCGCCCCCATAATAATTCAGCGCAGGGGAATTGTGCCCCCTTGTTACGCCCCTGCATGTACAACAGGTCACGCACGAGTGTAGGTTTTCGAGAGTTTTCTTCTGCTACTTTGGTAGTGACGGACCTGTGCAAAGCAATATTAAGTTCGCCACGCCCGATATATGCATTACCGTACTTTTCAATTTGAATTCATTTTTCTGGTCGTTACTGTATAAATTTGTAGGAAATCACTGTTATTTCAGCAAAGCAAGCGAAATCAATTAAATTAGTTTCAAACAGGAAAGACATCATTGCAGAGGTTTCAGTCTCGTTTGCCATGGCTATAGCACCGACTTGCTGATGTAACTCACAATCCCATTTGAATGCAAACCTACTTCCAAAAGCAAAACGGTTCAACAGACCGATATCGATTTCAGTTCATCTTTTTGTTTTCATGTAGATGCGGTTTCTTCGGCACTTATATAGCTGCCTATCTACAGAGTTGACGCAACAGAGCCTACTCCGTACAATATTTGGTAGTAACCATTGGTCCTAGCAGTCGCATGCAAAATATTTTCAAGTAAGCCCCTGCATTCATACAGAATATTTTCGAGCATCAATAAATTATGTGCATACCATCTGTCCCCATATGACCTCGTTTAGATGCTTCACTGCATTTTAACAACTGTGTGCAAAGCATGGGAGACGGTGATGTTCGACTACACAACAGAGGCTTTTCCGCCAAAACCCCATTTCGCTCACATCACAATATTTTCTAAAGGCAGGCTTCTCGTCACCAGCCAAGCGGAAAGCACGTGGTCTGTGTCAAGGATTATGCGCCAAGTTTTGTGCTTTATGTCATGTGTACCTGTTTTTCTTCCTTTAGACTCGATACCCTCATGCGGTGCTGGCTACGGATGGTCATATTCAGCGAGTGCGTCAGCAGCAGGTGGAGCCGCGGGAGCAGCAGGGTCCTCTTTCTCGTATTCGTCTTCAATTAGTGGCATCTGTATTCAAGCAAAAAGACCAGGAGACTGCATTCGAGCCAATCCCGCATGCCAGTGGTGCGCACAGCCGGTAAGTGCCTGACAGCGGCTCTTCACGCACAAAAGCTGATTGCTTGCGCGAAAGATTCACGCTCGAATGCTCATCGCGTACCTGACGTGCTGAGGCTGCACAGGGCAGAGGTGAAACGAGAGCCTCTACTCTTAACACCGGCCGGACCAAAACTGTGTTGTTTACTATCCTAGTGAACATTGCGTTAACATACTTTGCGTTTTACTTGTGTTTGTTTGGCTGAATTGATTCACTCTTTGAAAAGTGGAAATTTTCATGTGTGCGACACACGGGTTATTCGGCCGTCCACTGGCCCACCAGTCAAAAGATGTAACTGTAAGAGATAGTTTATTACATATATTATGCAGGGCACAACATAATCATTGTAACGTCTCACAAACCTTCTGAGAGTTACGACAGCAAAAAATTTGCTGAAACGTTGACAATTACAGTAAAGCACACAGGGACGCCGGAACGGGGGTACATGACGGGGGCACTGCACCCCTGCCTTTCGAAAGAGGGGGCAACGGGACACAGGTGCCCTTACATAACAGCATCATAGGTAATTTCAGGGACGCTGTAGAGCGGTGAAATGACGGGGTTATTTCCCCCTGCCCCCAAGGGGGAACGGGGACGGAGGTGCCTTTTCACAACAGAATCACAGGTAATTTATGGTTTATAAAGATCAACTTGAAATAAATTTATTGCAGCTATTCGCTCACCCGCAAAATGTCGAATGTTTTTTTTATAATTTCTGCTATTGTTGCTGCGCAAAAACAAGCATAATTGGTAACGAGTTGTTTATTTTTTACAAGCTTCCATTGCCCTCAACTCTTTTAGTACCCCCCTTGCCCTACCGCTGTTCCGACGTCCCTGAAAGCACATACACAGTTACGCGGAAAAAACATGGCCATATTATCAGGGTTGCAAGCATTGGTTCTAATGCAGATGTGAGGTGCAAGAGTTGTGAACTATGGAGCTATGTGGACAGCGCGTAGCCTGGAACAAAATTGGTGGGTGGCGAGATGAACTCCTGTATTTGAATAAATAAGTGGCTTTACGCATTCATGACCATTTTTCCTCAACGGTTCAGTTATGGCCATCTGAAGTTTGGGACGTGACCGTGACTCCCCCCGTGGCTGCCCGGCAGTATGTGAATAACATTTGCAGTGGTAGATTCTCAGGTTTGAGACCGCCAATGGGTTTCACCTTCGAGATGAGTAGCTGGGTGCTTTTATACACGACTCAAGATTTTTTAAGAGGGCGTGACCTCGGTTTTGGTCAGAAAAACCGCGGGGTCTACTAGGTTTTGCTTTGTGAGTTTTCGAATTGGTTTAAGTCGCTTTTTTACAGCTTTGCCGTTTCAATGTCTTCTATTGCCCAACATGTGACAGAAAGTGGATGCTTCTTCGCGCTAAAGTAATTTTTGTAATTCGTTGTGATATACAGGCAAGTCTTTTTGAAAACAAAGGATAGTTGCTTCGCATGCGTGGGCGGAAAATTGGTTATGACCCTAAAATGTATTGGCCCTTTAGAGACTTACTACTCCTTGCTTCCACATCTGGTGTAGGCTTTGACTGCAGCATCAAATACTTGAGTTAAGCTTGGTCTTGGTAAAAATGGCTAGACTTGAGCTTAGCCTCGGACTGTCTAGCTCAAACTGCATATCTAGTCATGAGAAGGGATTAATCAACCACCAATTATTATACGCAATAAACGCAGGTAGGAACAATATAAAAAATTAATTAATTATGTAAAAACAGGACTTTGTCTGCGGTAAAATATAGAAAATCGAAAGAAGGCTTTGACTAAATGGTATTTTAAGAGTTTAAAAAGTGATTTCAACAGTGATTTATGCTGTCAGGGCATACTTTGTGCAATCGTATGTGAGTGGATTCTAAAGTCTAAACTTGTTGATGGTTGTTTGTTTCAAACTGCATTCTCCTCACAACTCATCCTGTTCCTATGCATCAGATACAAGAAAAGTGAACTTGCACCACTCGCACTGGCACTCTTCAAAGGCAGCAAACCGCCATCTCCCCATGGCCCGAGCACCAGTTCTTAAAAAAGATGCTGGTATTGAGCTACGTCATACTGGAGTATTTAAAGCTTTAGCCGTGCGGAAAGGACAAGGTTCAGGTTTTACTACCCGTGTTATAAGTGGGCATTTACTGGCCTTTGAGGTGCAAGTAGATTATCTACATTATGGACGCATTTTTTCCAGACTGAGAAAAAACGATTGCCTTAAACGGAGATTCGTAAGTTATTTCAGAATTTGTTTAGTAGGCAATGTTCTTTGGTTGAAGTTCCGTTAAATAAAATCATAAGTTGGTGTTTCAGTTGTAGCATATTTTAGCAAAATTGTGAGATATTTTAGAATATCTATTTTTAAACGATTTTTTCAAACGGTATAGTGTCAAAAGCCGAGAGTATATATTTACAGTAAATCTGACCTCGATTCCTTGCGCTTAGGATTGCAACTTGTTCTCTGTTCCACTGAAGAGTTTCGGAAAGATGATGACGCAATGCTCGAATTTCTTCTGTAAACCAAACGAGGCTAACCTTCGGTGTGATTTACGAAAATCGCTCTAATGCCAAAGAACGCGACGTAAATGTGATACGACGGCGCACGAAGAGAATGCCATTAAATGCCTTGGGCTGCGATGTAAAACCAGTAAACCACTGTGTTGTGCCTAATGAAACGCGGCGTTTGCCCGAACGACAGACTTGGCTATCCGTTTCGAAGCGACGTTTGTTGCCGAGCAAAAGATCTCACGATTATCGCTCTGTCGAGCCTGGCTATTTGAGGCTATGAAATACGTGCAAGATGAACAATTTGCTTACCGCTCTGCGAGGAATTGTGCGCGCCTGCAACATGCCGTGATTTTTCCCACCTGAGTAGCAGTGCGTTCACGAAATACTTCTGGTGCGACGTAACAAATGAGCTGGTAGAACACTTCTTCATGCTGCAGACGCATAGTCTCAACTGGCGTTGCGGTATTGTTTGGTTTAGTCGCGTGAGTAATAATCCAAATGTTTGTGCTCCTGCCATGGCTTTCGGCTAAACTGTAAAGTGACACAGCCGATGGATGATAGCTGTTGTAAAACGCACAATGAACGCCGCTTTCCTTGCTTCAACGAAGTTGCAGCTGTCGAACATGCATGCTGCTGCTGCTAGACAACACCTCCTGTGCTTCTTGATCTTTATTGAATTTGTTTATAGCTGCATGGTTTCAAAGTAGCAATCGTATCGTACTGCTTTGGCTATTTGCCAGTTTTGTCTGGATTTGACGTCAGAAGAAATATTTATACAACGCATGCAAGCTAAATTTAGCAAAATCGACGAAAAGATAATTTCGTTACTGTTCTTGGCAAAACCACTTAGTGGAAATGGGTTACTGTGCAACAGATCCAATGCCTTCAAAACCAACAAGAAAAACCTTGTGGTCTTATGAATAGAAAGTTTGTTGCTGGAGACTTAATTACCGCCTTAAAGATATTTGGCTGTGTCCTCAGCAGAGACTGTCAGGCGTGAGGTGATCGTCACGCCTCAGTGACCAAAGCTGGCTTGGTTTTGTGATAGGCGTTCGTTTCAGCCTTTGTTGGTGTTGGAAACCACACAGCCACGGCAGATCAAAGACGGTATTTTGAAATGAAACCTTTCCCATTTGTCGAAATAAGCACTCTTTTTCACCCTCTAGAGGCTTAAATATATCACTTCATGGACGGCATTGCCTTCTCTCTTCCAAAATTTTATGAAGGATATGGTGCCAGCATCACATCGCCTTGAAAACCAGCGAAAGATTGCATTCGGCTTTTTCTGCAGAATCGTTTGGTATTTTGGAAGGATTGTCGTGTTGTTTGACAATGTCAAAATCCTTGCGTGAGCTGAATGCATGGAAAATTTAGGTTTGTGAAGACTAACCGTCTGCCGAGAATGCTCTGCGGCAAAATGTGGGAATCTTTTTTTGCTGTTTACAGACGTTGTCTCTGACTTTGAGCAAAGATATGTAGTACAGTGCAACGCATAAGGATGTTTGCTGATTTTGACTGGTTATACTGGAGCACACGTAGGCTTACAATAGCTTCCCCAGCATATATGGAAAATAGGATCGGTTAAAATCTGTATTTTGCATGTGTCATCGGTGGCAGTTGTACTTTACGATTTTGCTACATTTTTAAATAAATACCACCAGCTGGTGTTTTTGTGCCAAGGCTTTATTACTACTGAAAAAATGATTCTTTTTATTATGTTGTTAATCTGCATTCCAGTAACTGCGGATAATGGCCACAGAAATGTCGACCTAACTTTTTTAATAATGTTTACAGTCATCTGCAGAGAAAACACGTAACTTCAATTTACGCTTATTCTGAAAATGAGTAACCGGTTGCACCCAAAAACAACAATGTCCTTTACATATGTTTGATCTATGAGGATTTGCCGAAAGTTGTTTACAGCCTTGAAGTTTATGCGTTGAGAAACATCTCGAATAGAAACATTTTGCTTCCCAAAAAAACAGTGCATTTACTTTTTGATTTTCATATATGAGGAAGCAGTTTGTGTTTGGACATTTGCTGCTGTTGATGAAAGCCGGTGACATGCGATTGGAGGCAAAATGTTTTAACTGTGCGTTATTACACTTGCGATTTCATCCGCAATAACCACCATCGGTGATAGTTGACAATGTGCGAAAACGATGTGATTAAAGGATTACTTCAAGAACCAATCTTTTATCCCTGAACTCAATGTTTACCAACAAACTCTTATAATTTTTGTATTTTGCATGTACGCTACCGCAATGATGTATAAAGCAAACGTTTTTACAAACTCAAGCATGACGCAGCTAAATCGGGTTATTACTTAAGTGATCGATCTGCGGAATGACGTTACTTTAAAGGTTTCGTTTAACTTATTAGTCGACTAAAGAGAGAGGCACTTTCACTATCTTCCAGAAATATTCTAACTTCGTCTTTGGATGAAGTGTAGTTTGTGAGGGTTTGTTTTAACTCTTGTGGTTCTATCTGCTCATGATGCTTTACCTTTTGAACGAAATATTTTGAATGGTTATGAGCTAAATCTTCCGCGGCTTTTGTTGACCAAACTACTTAGCTTTTGAATAAAAGTGTGGAAAGTTGGCTTACCGATTATGCGAGAAAATATTGGGGAATCATTATTGGGCGCTTGGACCTAAGGTATTGCCCACACCTACGCAGTAACCTTTGCGTTCAATTGCCGCAGGTAGACTTTGCGTTCATGCACGTGCAGCGGTGTGTATACGCATTAGTTCTCGGCAGCGCATTTCGCAGAACGTCGAAGCTAAGTGCTTCAGGCGTTGGCCTGGTCTCCAGCAAAGCTTTTCCTGGTCACGTAGTGTATCACTGTGAAGTTCGAAGGCAACGACACGATTCGGTGTCAATGGTGCGCAACATTGGCGAGACTTTTCGGCGCGGGCTGCAGAACTGGAGCTTGGGCCACAAATAGGCTCTTTTGTTCTTTCATATTTTTTTCAGTAGATCGCGTTTGGAAGTTAATCCTGCCTGTAGAAAATCGCCACGTCGTTTTTGCATTGCTTTTTCTACACAAAGGTTTGATAAAAGAAAGCTGTTACCCAACTAACACACATGGAAGTTTTGTGAATAGAGGCCCTAATCCAGTGGGGTAACTAGAGGTTTTAGCCAGGGGGGAAACATAGCTGAAGAGGCCCACTAGCCACCGTTCACTCGGAAAAAAGGTTGAGAAACAAAAATGTATGCGGGTGTGAATTTCTATACCAAAACCCGAAATCACCGGAAAACACTCCGAAAAACGCAAAAAACAACAATCTACTGAAAACCAAAATAATACTGTATACCGAAATATAAGCTAAGTGGAGGCCAGGTTTTTACATTTAGCTTGCCAGGAGGGGCGGTTCGCACCCCTTCCCCCGTCATTTGCGCCACTGCCCTAATCTGTAGCTGCAAATGCATAAACGAGTAAACACACGTTGACCTGATCTTTGGAGAATCAGCGGGGAGCACATTTTGATGGTCATTGGACATTTTGAGTGAAAAATGTCAAATATAAGTTACTTGCGGACTGGTTCTCGCTGTATCTCTTGTCCTCATCTGATCGAATTGATGATTCGTTTCAGGACTTCAGCGGACAGAGGTGCAACTTACTGCTGTTACTGAAGGAGCAGAATTGCAAGAATATCGAAATCGTCCAATCGAGGACGACGACGGATGTTGCGAATGAAAACAACCGTTTCGACCATCAGTATGCCTCGGTAACTGTTTTAAAATGTCGACATATCCTACATTAGCCCCTTCAGTGACAAGCCCTTGAACATCTTTTGAGCACAATTTGACCAGAAAATAGCTGAACGTTTTTGTTGCAAGTACGGGCGGTCACTTGTCAGTGCTTATTTTGCGTGCAGCATTACGGCATAGTTATTGCTGCTGTGTCGTAGTGAGGAATGTCGCCTGTGGTTCTTCGCGCGTGAAAGACTGCGCCGCTCCTGAACGGCGTGCGCTGACTGGCTTGTTACGCAATGTCAGTGCGGCTGTTTTTCCGTGCAGGCTTTCATTCGAGTCGGCGACACGGTACAGATCTCTTTCCGCATTAGGGAGCCAGAGGTTTACCCAGTCGATTTTTACTACCTCATGGACGTCTCGTACAGCATGAAGGAGGACTTGGTTGCTGTAACCAACCTGGCCACTACTCTTGGTGAGTTTTCGCCGATACTGCGCTGGAAACAAATTCAGTTCCAAATGCTGAAAACGACCGCTCTCAAGCAATTTTGACAAACTTTTCAGAAGAAAAGGGTCGCCGGATTAGACGTATTTAAACTTGTATAAAATTATTCGCGAAATGTTAGCGTTCGTTCCCAATTTATTTACTGCTTTTCCTCATGTAGCTGGACTTACGATGTCTGATGCAAGGCACCGTATAGGCGGCTTCACACAGAATCCGGTTACGGCTTACGATCCGGCTTATGGCCAACGGCAGTCTTCCCACATGCAGCAAGAACACCATCACCGACAATA
>JGI24158J21664_10000453_pt1 | contig 37005 bp, 21 predicted proteins | sample Ectturendosymbi3_FD_21664 | JGI IMG/M metagenome (IMG submission 21664) | reverse complement strand
ACGCATCATCAGTCCTTATTCAAATTAGAATTCGAATTCTATTTGAATAAGGACTGATCATGCGTTGGAAAACGCGAAACTAGTTTCCCCGTCAATAAACTGTGACTGATTTACTTGCCGCCATCTTTGTGGCCTTTAACTATGAAAAATATATACGCTTGCAAGTTTTAATCGTCGCAGAAGAATGAAAGCAGAAAGCAGGTAGATTCCTCAGAAGCTTGCCGCAAGGCAAAAGTTTGTTTGTTGTGATCATGTTAAACGTTTAAGAAAAAATAGCTTTTTTCTTTGCCAACAATTTCAAAACGCTCAGCATTTCATTTGCAAGTAATTAAATATGTGCGGTATAGGTCATTCCTTCTAATACAACTTCACAAAACCTCCACATCTTGCTCCTTACTTTGCTGCATCAGCAAAGCGCTCACGAACAACGTCTTAGAATTCAGTCGAATAAGTGCACACGTGACCGACAGTGTTCGAATCTCCGTCTAGTGTTTTTTCTGTGAATCGATCCACGCTACTTCATTTGTCCCAAGAAGAACAGACATGTTCCAATAATGTTTTCGATGTTGGCGACTGGCGACGACACTCGAGCAGAGCATTGTGCTTTGTCGGCAAAGAATGCGATGACGTTCGTTTTGATGTTAGCTGAAATTAGTAAAATACTTGGAGTGATGAAGCCCAGCGAACAGCTGTTCGATAGTCGTAGGTGTCGTGCGCCGTAGTTGTTGCGCTCCCGCGAGCGAAGAGCACCAGAAGGCGTCTGGACACTGGGAAGATGTCGACAGGTGGCTGTCGTTTGCAGTCGCGCAATGCTTGTGCTTGATCAAGCGATAATGGAAGTTAAGACGCTTATTCCAAACGCCGCACGTACGGCAGGCGAGAAACTCACGCTTGTCGTGTGTTGTGCGCAAAGTTTCTCCTTCACGGTTTTTCTTTTGAATTAAGAACGGTCGCGGCCAGCATGAGTCACCATTTGCTGCCGCTGTTTACGACATGCCAAGCGGCTTTCATTAGCGTCGCCGTTTTGATTGTCAGGGGTTTGAAGTCACTGTTTATATCAAGTTACAATTCATAGACATAGACTTGAGGGTCCTGGGAGAAAGAAACCGCACGCACCCCGCGCTGTCTGTTTTTTCCGGTTATGGCTACAGCGAAAGCTCAGAATTGAAAAATATTTCGCTGGCAGGTGGTCGTTTTTTTTAACTCACGCAGCGTTCCCTGGCGAGGTGGTCACGTGTTTTGAAATGAGAGAGCAAGTTGCTGACGACTTTCAAGGAGGGGCTTGCTTACTGCTCTACGAATCTTGTCGTCTAGAAAATTTCAATGTTTTGGAACCATCCCAAAGTCATCGCAAGTTTTTACATTTTACTATCAGGTGTTTTGATTTGTTTAGTGAAAGGCAATATTTTTACGTAGATTTTGTTTTAAATGAGAACTCGTAATGGCGCTATCCGTGGTTTAACTTGTTTCAAACCAATCTAATTGTTTTTCTGCGACGCAGCTATAAACGGATCGTCTTTTCTTTTACATCTACCGGTTTATGGAATGCTGCAGAGAATTACTAAGTTTTTTCAAAACGTTTGACTGTTTGACAGTTTGTTTTACGTCTTGATAACCGTGAAACGTTTCGCTGACGATTTTTTTGCGCAGTCGTGGCGACAGGCGTGAGACGGGATGCGGGCATCAAGGACGTTGCTCACTCACACAACTATGATCAATGAGTTGCACGCATTTTTTCCAAATGTCGTTATGAGCTTTTGATCTTGTAATGTGACGTGGGCCTGCCTGATTGACTGTGATTAGCAACAAGCGACCAGGTGTCCCGTGACATAATGTACCGCTCGCGTTTGATCCTCGCTGTCGTGGCTCCGGAAGTTGAACTTCATTTTTTTTCGCGAAACACTTGAGTACTTCTGCTTGCGGCGACCGTTGCAGCAAATTTACTTGAAATATTCTATGAACTCGTTGTTTCGAGTGTAATTACTTCGGCCACCGAGCTTCACTGTTGTCAGCTGCTCGAACACAAGCAAGCTTTCATGTGTAAATAAAGCGAGAAGCGACGCATCATGAACATATGTTCAGCTTTCACGTTCGAAGCGGGCCTCAATCCGTTGCCAGTATTCAAGGACGTTGCACGAGTTCAGTTACGAATTATGTTCCTCTGAAATGATGGGTTGAAATTACGGTTTTACAAACCTTTTTTATGATGCAGACCACGCAGGAAATGCATCGGTTCAGTGCAACAGTTAGGTTTGATCTACGTCGCGGCACAACAAACCTTTAACTGTTTCGGCGTGGGAGGAAACGTCGCGGCGCAGCAACATATCGGTGGTTATATCTTCATGATGGTTATGTCTTCTCTTGATTGAAATTCACACACAGAATTCCCAAAGCTCTCGACTGTAGGAAGCCGTGTTGCTTTCTTGACAAGGCTTGCCCCACAACAAATTTTGCCAGCACGCCATTCTTTGCCCGCAATGTTTCGATGGTGGCGAACTCAACATAATTTATTGCAGAGCGCGCTATCGACCTTTGCCGTTACGAGCTCCTTCCCTGGATACGAGTTTATCGAAACAAGTTTGACCTGCGGATTGCGTCATTGAAACTACCAACAAAAAGCATACAGGTGGTTTAACCGTTAAAGGTAAACTCATGGATGAACGCTGACTGTAGTTCACGATTCTTACGCTGTTTGCGGTGGGTGGCTTCTTTCTTGTTGGTGTTGGCCGTTTATCAATCCAGACCAGGCTTGAACGTCACTCGCCTCTTTGGTCGGCCGTTACTCTTCTTGTGACAACGACCTCAGTGAACTCGGCACTTTGAACGTTCGCGTTTGATACGTCGCGTAAATATTTACATTTTACGGCAACCTGCCGACCGACTTTTACAACTGGCTTGGTACTGTTTGAATCGGAAGACAAAACAAGACCTTTGCCAATGCTGTAGCGCAGTGTCTTTCAACCTGGCGGTCGCGACCCCAAAGGGGTCGTGAACTATTTTCGGAGGGGTCGCGAGTCGATATTTCACGTACACAGCTGTATTACATTTGCTTTATTCGAGTTTTAGATGGGGGTCGTCGGGTTTAGCGATTTACCATGATGGTTCGCGGTACAAAAAAGGTTGAAAACCACTGCTGTAGTGCGTCCAATGTGCGAAGTACTCAGATAAAAATCTATCAGCTGGTGGTTACGATAATAAGCTTCAAATGTTGGTTAGGTTGTTTCACAAAAGCGAATGCAAAATGATACTTAGAACATCAGCAAGAAAGTAGACGTAGTAATGCATAATTATTTGTTGATAAGAAGTTACCACATGTTTTTGTTGATACTTATAGGACGCCTTGTCATCAGCCTGAGGTTGATATCATGTCAAGATTCACCGTTGCGATGATTTAGGGCTTAGGCTAAAAGTACGATGGAAGACTTAACCTAAGCTAGATAAGTTGCTGTTTTACGGGTTGCCAAGCAGGCTGTGCAGCAAGCATAAAGATTGTAATTTGTTTCGTGATCACTGTGCTTTTGTTCTCCCGGTCAAAATCAACATGGCCGGCCGGCCGGACGAATCTGCCAAAGTGCGCAGTTTCCTTCTAGCATGTCAGATGTTTTTGGTCCTAATATTCGGCAAGCAAAAGCAGTGAGTTACAGCAATCCATCATCCGTGGTTTCATGTTAATTGGCAGCTGTTTTTTTCGGCCATAGACCGAAATGATTTTGAAATGACCGAAAAAATTCATTTCGGTCAGAACGTCTGAACATATTGGCTAATGAACACTGTTACGGCAGGTGTGAATACAACTGTGAGACAAATGACCGAACTGTTTTAGTGACGAAAATGTCTCAGCAAAAAATGACCGAAATGTCTCAGCAAAAAAATAAACAGATTGGCAGACTGACACAATATGCAATTTACTGCCACCTACAAATTACGTGCATTAATGATCACTCTTTACCATCACATTTCTGAATATTGCGTGTTGAATGAAACTGAACTGTTTTATTTTAAAGACAATCTTTGTTTTTCCTTTTTTGTTTATTATATAATAGGCTGTTGCACTGTAAGAAGTGGAGGTATTTACATTCGTGCTTCCAGCTCTCAGTGCGTTTTGTTCTTGCTTTAAAACAATTAATACCAACGCGATCATTTATTTCATCTGGGAAAAATTACTTCTTGTTGGATGCAATGCTTTGGTGAACTTCAACGCAATGTGACTTGTACGGTTTTCGGCTCACGAGGCGCGATCGGAAGAAGCTTACACTCGCCGACCGCATACCGTTGCGCGTTGTGACATCGTAAAGGTTTTATTATCCGAGCCGCTGTTTATCGCACCACCTGCTTTAAAGGACGTTTGTCTACAGCGAGCGGTTGTTGCACAGCGACACAGCTTGATGATCTCTTCCTTTACCCCATCGATGCACTCTTTTGTGAAAAGCCAGTCGTACACAGCGTTGGCTGCGTACCCTTGGTCGGAAACTGGAGCGCGCCTACTGTGTTTATTACAGCTGCCCTGCTTGTGTTGACATGTTACGAACCTGACGCTATTGCGAAAGCGTTTCAGAAACCTACCGTGAGTTTTGCCCCAGGTGGATTAGTTCCCGACCCGAGCACAGGAAATCAGTGTCACGTTGGGGTAGCTTGAGGCGAAACGAATCTCGAGCGGGTTTTATTTTAGTGAAATTGAAGTTGTTATTTGCTGATGGAGACGCAACCTCAGTTGACCTGACTTCAGTAAGAAGCGTTTGCTGGCAGTGCAGAAAAACTAAGTTGATTCAACTGAGCCTCGGGACGTTGGTTTGAAGAAATGGACTTCACCTATTCCGCTAATTGGCATCTTCAGTTTAGAGACGGATATGCAGACGAGGTTTCGTTTTGTAATGAAGTTATTAACAACTTCCGATGACGCCCCCATGTTTGGGCGAATTTAAACGTCCAACCCGATGCTGGAAGAACATGATTTTTAGGCTGAGTTATTCTACACGCTGACTTCCACGCGGTGGTGTGATGATCTCATCACTTTTGAGATTTTTTCTCGCAGGTTTTGCGCAGAGGCTTTGTTGGCTCATGAATGAAAGAAAGCCTTCAAATAGGCTGCATTCGTGCAAATTTAGTTTTTGTTTCAGGCAAATTGTTCCGTGCAGCAAAACTTTTTAAACTTTTATGAGATGTGTTTTACTATCCACTATTGTTTATAAATACGCAACAGTGGTAAAGGAACGGCAGTTACTCACAAACCTAGGATAAGCAGAACTTGCAAGTTTATTTTTGCATTTTCATTCGTTTTTTCACTAATTTTTTTTTATCGCTGTGGGTGTATGGCGACGTGTCATTGTGTGCAATAGGTATTCCATGAGACGGATACTTCGCCGGCACTTTAAAATGTGGCGAAGTTTTAGGATTTGACTCAAATCCAAGTCATTTACTCGGGGTTAACACTTTCGGATCCTAGTGGTTTTGCCGAAAACTGGTCAGGTTTTCAGAGTTTACCAGGTTTATGCCAGTTTCATAAATACCTTGTATTTGAAGCCCCCCAAAAGGTGTTAATTTGTAAAATCCGCTATTTCTCTTCATAATTTTCGTAGGCTACCTAATTTCAACAGCAAAGGATTACAGCCGGTATCCAGTAGATGCCAGATCCGTTATTGATTTGTAGCCCGGTATTGGTCCCATAATTGTGAAGTATGTAAAAATACGTAGGGTAGGCCTTAGAGAAAGGTTATGTTTTAATGTTAGTTTGACCACGGTTGAACGTCTCTGTGATGGTCCATCGTCAGGCTTAAATGCATTTGCGGCTACATTCTCTCCCAGGTTTCAACGTGGCACAACCTGTTGATACTTGCAGCAAGTGGTTTTTTCATGTTTGAAATTGTGCTATGGTTTTCTACTGTCATATTGAATTGATGCCCCCTCAAAAACAAATGTACTTGATCCCTTGCAGCTACTTAACAGCGTGGCACCTCGAATTTAATTGTTGCTTCTGTTGACTCGGTCAGTTTGCAAGTCGTAAAAACTCTTCATTTTTTTCGCAAGGTAACCAAGTATTATTTGAGCAAACCGAAACACTGACTGGCCCGGAGTATTATTTTGTCCTTGTTTTCCTGTAATTCGCAGCACACCTTCGTGTACTGCAAATGTTTTGTGAACTTTGGCGCATCCACTCATTGGCCATAGTTGCCTCAAATAAATGGACAAATTGTTCGTGAAATGTCGTGTCTTTGGTTTTTCGTAAAATCAGAAAGCAAGACCTAAAATCTGACACTGAAGTCATCTTGTGGCTGTAGAACTTCTTTTGTTCATAAGCATTTGTGCAAATGTATGGTTGTTGACTGAAAACGTAAAACTCGAGCTAGAATTATTTGGCAATGCCTCTATCTGATTGAATGGTGATGCTTCTTTGGAGACTTACAGAAGTAAAATCTGGCTAAGGAGCAAAATTCATTGTTCCTTTAGTTTTTAGAGTTAATAACTGGAAGGAATTTTTGCTTTATTTTCGGGAAAAATTTGTTACTTTCGGTTGATGGGCTATTTTCCGGTTCGCGCTGTATTTGTCTTTCACAATGTCAAATCTGCACTTGGTGCTATACTGGTAGAGACAGTGCGTTCGGAGGGCACTGGTTTGTTTGCTCTTATTACGCAAAGTTCGAGTTACAGTTATACCACACGCAAATGAAATTTCCAACTGCTCAGGGTTGACACCAGACGATATATGCCTGACCAAAGATCTTTTTGGTAACTTCAACGTTCCTCCTTTGTGGTTCCCTCTCGGGAAAAACAGGTTCGATTAAAAAAAGAGCTTTATCTCGTAATTCGCGCAATTGAGCTGCACCATAGCCATCACCTGTATATTGTATCCAGTGAGTTTAAGGTGAAACAAACGAACACCATTCAGAGCATATCAGGTGGCAGAGAATTAAAAAGCTGAAAAGTTCTGTAAAAGTTTGACTCAAACGTTCAGATGTATACAATAGGACGAGCTTTTAGCTATGAGGTAAACGTTATTTTCTGTGGTCTTGCAGAGTCCGTGTGTTAGACGGGAAAGATATCACAAAATCAGCATGCTTGTTTCATCATGGAAAGTCGTAATGCTAGTGTTATAAGCAACTTTACCAAGTTGTGTCGACTCTCGACACATGTTTTTTACTGATTGGTGAACCCAACGCTGATGGATATGCTAAACAGCAGCCGGAGTATAACATTGTTTTGTTAATTGCATCCATGATGACAGGAATTTGAAGCAAACAAACAATATATGCAAACGTTGCTTCTATTAACTGGTGTTTTAGCTCTGATTTTGCTCAGTTCTTTATTGTAGAAAGGAATACAAACGCATAAGAAAAAACTGTTAGACTAAGTGCCCTCATCGATGCTGTTAAGATAGATAGGTATCATTTCGATAAGAAAGGTAACGTCTTATGATGTCTTGAACTTTTACAGTAGCCATACATTTTCATCAGACTTTAATGAACGTATTATTGGTCAGTTTGAAACATGGTTGCAATCCTTCGTCACCGTCTGCTTGGCGCCTTTCTACCGAATCTGTCATATGACTGCGTTCAATAGGCTAACCGGATGCTTCAAGCGTTTTTGAGATTCTTTTTTGCTTGTGTGAATGTCTAATGAAGTTTGTAGTGTAATCCCATTAAAATGCAACTCTCAGAATTCAGTACTGACGTTCATGTCCGACGCTGGTCAGTGGAGCATTACGCAATTGCTGCGTTTGTTTTTTGCAGAGAAGTGAGCAGTTCAGGTTTTGAATATCTTTTTGTCACAAAAATGTGAAACAAGCCTTTAAGTCCGGTATTAAAGACCCGAAGAGGTCCTTACCACTGATTGCATGCGCAGAACAGTGGCAACATTGACAAGCTATCCACACGGTCGTGCCGTGATTACGCCGCCAGGTGTCGTCACGGCAAACAAGCGGTTACGTATGTGAACATGGCACGTTTGTGTCCTCATCCCACTCCCTGTTCTCAGAGTTCTTATCAACGCCTATCAAATCGATAATAATTGCCCTCTTAAACGTTGTCAACTACTTGAAATGTGGTCGTTGCTATTCATCTGAATTTCATCTCTGAATGTCGTTTCTTGTTGAAGATCAATCCCAATTTCACCGTGGGGCACGTTTGTATCGATTTAAAGGGATTCATTTGTCACGATTTACACTTGTGCTGTCTTATTATAGTCAACAACGACTGTGTCCGATGTGACGTTTGATGAGCGTTTTCACGGCTGGTATGGTTTCTGCTCCTATTCGCCAAAGCACTGTTGTATCCTATTTTATAATTACCTCAACCGCGCAGCTGCGATGGAGCGCAGTCTGCTTGAGTGACGTTGCAAACGCTATCTTTTCGGTTTAGAGCAGGGGTTCCCAAACTTTGACCATGTACCCCCTTCAGCATTCCGACGGATTAGCATGTACCCCTTCAGCATTTCGAAAGAGAAGCATATATCTTCTTCAACATTTCGACAGATGAACGTGTACCCCTAAAATTTCGAACGACAAAATATTTATCATGATTAATCATAGATATATTTGACAACAGGCGTATAACAGCTTTTGAGAACAATATTCACTGATATATGTATAAATATTTGGAAATAAAAAATATGTAAATATATATTTCGCTTCTATTGCTAACTACAAATGTACCCCTTCGGACAGGCAGATGTACCCCCAGGGGTACATGTACCCCAGTTTGGGAACCTCTGGTCTAGACCTTTGTGCATGTTTGAGAATGTTTCGAAGAATAGCTGACTTTCCACAGTAACTTCGCTGGAACATCAAATGGCATACGCGGGACTTCTTTGCCCAAGGTACGCTGAGGCAATTCGCGACCAGATGCAGATCGAATCCTGGAGCTCACCACGGTGTGGCAGAAAGTTCACGCTTAGTGGTGAATTGTCCAGTTCGGAAAAGCTGGAGCAGGTCTTAGCTTTTAGGTTGGTTTCATCTTCCGCTTTTCATTGCTCCGACTATTCTGTTAAACGTGGGCCGAAGCGAAAACCCTGTATCTTAATGAGTTAATGTATTTTAAGTTACCCTCGTATCGCAGTTACCTTCAGAGAAAGGTATCACAACATTTCAAAAAGTTTCCTTATTAATATCAAAAGAACTGGGTCTGCTTTGATTTTATGATATCGTTAGTCGTTCATCCAATGGTTTATACAGTTCAATCGGTATGGTTATTTGCAGTCATATTATTGCCAAAGCTAATCAGAATCATTCTGACGTACATGCATTCTTATCACTGTCGCGAATACACCTGTAGTAGTGAAAGACCCTGCGCATTTATACTCGGGATTTTCTCGTGGATTACGTGAGATCATCTTTGCCTTGGAATATTGCTTCAATAGTGTAATGTCAGCCTGCTCTGGATATGTGTTTTCCATCACTTTCTATGCGTGACGTTTATATTTGCGTTTTTTTTCAAATCGCGCTTATAGTTACGTCATGGTTACGCTTCTGCTGACGGAACGTTTTCCACAACAAACCACTCGCGAGGCTGTCGATGACAATGAAATACAGATCGCCGCTTTCCCGCTACCGTGATGGCGCGACGTACGATGGCAATTTATGCGTTCATTTGCGTGTTCGATGTTCGGGTCCCTACTGTCGGCAGACACGAAGAAAAGCTGCGCAGGTGCACCGCGATGAAAACGCTGGCGGCGCGCAAGATAGAAAAAATGTTTGGCAGTGTGTTTGCTTAAGCGCGCTTGGGCGAAAAACCGCTTTGTCGCCGATCACAACTGGCCATTATTCCAGATGAGCGGAACAAGGCTGGTCGCGTTTGCTATGGGAGGCGAAGCGTTCAGTGCAGCAGCTATTCAGCCGGTTGTTAGATGAGCGCAGGCATGGAATTTGCCAGGTGTTTTTGGAAAAATGCTGTTCAAAACTACTGTCGCGATGGAGTTTTTAACCGAGTGTATTTCAAATGTTATTCAAGCTGGGTCTTCTGTATCTCTCCTGGTTGGTTGTCAAGAAACGATCTTGAGGAAATTTTCGACATACTGGACAGCATGATGAGATGGCAAAGTGGGTTTAGAAGTTTTTAACCGCTGATCATTGAAAGTAAGAACAGAGAGAATGCTTCACAGTTCTTCATCGACCTCTTGGAGCCTATAGTCCCAACACTATTGATCCTTGAAGGTTCATAGGATTTCGGTGACGCAAAGCGGATTGCTTTCTTAAAAAAGAGTTTTGATACAGTGTCTTACGAACGAGTACTTCGTGCAACTTGACTAAGTCTGAAGCTTGAGTAAGTCTGTGAAGTTTCATTTTTTAAGTTTGTTGTAGCTCATGCACATTGCAAGCCACTGTTGCAGTACCAAGGCATCAAGCACACGTTAAATAAAAAGCGCAAGGCAGCCTAAACCAAAAATAAAAGAATGATGGGTCATTGAAGTATGATTGAGGTATGTAGGTGTGAACAGCAAACAAACACGAGGCACGAAAATACATTTCAATAAACACAAAATTCAAAATAGAAATTTACAACAAACTCAACAAAAGTCAAATCACAAGCGTAATGCAAAAATAGGAAACACACTGCAAATCAGCCGTTATGAAGAATTGAAAAATATACAGATGAATATACAGATCTATGAAGTTTAGCCAATGTAAGCAACAAGACTACGATTAAAGTTCGCTGATAGTGAAAACACGTTTCTTTTTCAAAACACTCAATGTAATTTTATTTAGCTCTTTGGTTTTCCGTTGTTAATTCATATACGACTCTTCAGGATATCCGTGTTTTGCTCTGTTCCAAAATATTGCATATTTAAACGATTTTGCCATCTGCGCGTTAATGGTAATCTGATAGCGCCTGTCTGAAACCGTGTATATGAGCAATGTGTGGGTTCTGAGCAGTGTTGTGCAGCAGAAAAAAAACCCGCCGGCAGCTGCTTGCGTAAAACTACTGTGATGGCCATTTCAAAAGCATTTACTGTTTGCATGTCGAGGTATTAGTTAAAATCTTTTGTCTCTTGGAAAATTTTAATCCACCGTCTATTTTCGCGGTGAATTATTGCGTTCCACAGTTGAAATAAATTTTACAATGGAATGCATCCGATATATTTGTCGCAGACCACTTCACGACTGTGGCGTGTTCTGAATTGCAAGAAATGTACAGTGTGTTTTGTAAACTCACGCCAGTTTACTCTGCGCGCTCCTGTTTAAGAGCATTTGAAAGAACCAAGCTAAACTGGACTTGGAATTCTTTTAAGCGCCAAGGTATGTTTGCAATTTGCGGGCGAGGTATTTTCTCCCCGGAGTTATTGACTAATAACGGCGTGACGTCACATCCGCTCATTTGAATGTTTCTTGCCGCTGGCCACCGACGAATTGATCGTAAGCTTGGCGGACATGAAGATTAATTTGACAGATAGCGTCCATGCCGCGGACATGGTCTTTGAACCGGTCACAAAAACAGTTTTCTTGCTGAGTGACGGCGGTAATGATGACGGAGGGGACACAGGTTTCGGCGCTTTGTATGCACTCAGGCTCAGCAAAGGTTTCCTGAAAACGTAAACGACCTGTCATATCTTCTGATCTCCCACGTTGGTACCATATGGCCAGTCACAAAAGAGCAGTGTGTGTCAGGGGAAAACAATCGCACGATCCCCGCTTTGCGAATCTGAGTTTTTGTAACTACGCACAGCCCGTAGTTGCTATCTTCGCGTAAACTCTTCCCTCTGTCCATCATTCGCGGCGATGTTTTTTCTCGACGATCATCGCTAAGCTTTGTTTTAGATATACATCTATAGCCGCTGCGTTAGAATTGTCGAAGTACACGCTGAAGTGGTCAGGAGGGCTTGAAACGAAGTCTATTGCGTCGTTTGATAGCTCTTGAAAAAAGCCGACTCTCGTTGTGTTTCTTGGTGCTGAGCGGGTTCTTCTTTTCTGCCGTTCATGCATGTTGTCTCTGCCCGTGTCTTTCATCGGTCACCGAAAAGCAGGCTCGCTTGTTAGCATCGCAGTCAGGAAAGGGTGGGTAGTCGCGTGTTCACTGTTGGACGCAGCGCGGGTGCTTCCTTGTAATGTCCACCTTTGCTGATCTCGTCAGTGATATCGTTCAGTTACGATTTCAAAGCGGGAAACAGAACGTTGTACATCAGATAAAGACAATATATGTAGTATTAGAGTCGATCTCAGACGTTTCTAAGGAAGAGAGTTCTGGAAAGTAGCCCATCAGCCACAAAGGTTTTTTCCCATGGACTCTTCGCGTGAAAATCGAAGGTCGAATGAGGTCGAACAACTTCACGCATTTTTGTTTCGAAAAGTAAACCTCCGCCACTCAAAAGACAAAGAACGTCTGGTTTCTCAGACTTCCGGCACCATGCCTTGGTTCCTTATCCTTCTCGCAATTTTTGCATGCCAGTTAATTTTTCGACGGGCGCACAGCCATTTTTTCAGGAGCGACACATCAAATTTGAATGGATGTGGTTGATCTCGCCCCGCGCTAAGTATTTAATGTCGTTTCAGGTGGCGATTTGCAACCTCTTCTTCGGTTCAGCGCGAAAGAAGCGCGGAAACGACAAAATTAATTTCGAGGTGCGTCTGAGCTGCCCACCTCGAGCAGCGTATTCCACGTCTGGTCTGACCAACGCAAAATTTCTCGCATTCTAGCTCCCGCAAACGGTTCGAGAAGATGTGACGTGCCGCTAGTGTGGCTTAGCGTCGCTGAGGAATTTGCGGGAAGGAAGAGTTGAGAAATAAGTGTGATCGAATGGTTTTGACGGGGCCCCTCTGTTAAGTTAATGGAGGCGCGAACCGTTCACGCTTGCGGTAATTTCCCTACTTTTGTTTGTCCTGTTATCTTGTTACTCTTTTAGGCCGAAGTCAGGTAAGCGAAGATAAAAGTTTTTGTTTGCGTCACCCGCCGTGATGGCCGGTGATTGATTACAAAACTTTGCCTTATCAATCTGGCTGGCTTGCGCTGTATCTGCCCTCTTTTTCTTGTCTTCATTTATGACACATTGCAGTGTTGTCGCCTCTACGTCTAAGCTTACGCTGCTCGGCATGCCTAGTGATGCTTTCAATTTGGGGTAGTCGTCTCAACGATGCAATTGTACAATGCTTCCTAGCTTTCAACAGTTGGCCAGTTTCTTTGATGTTATTCATTTGCTTTCGTGTAGTTATCAACTTTACTGTCGTCGAAACGGTTTCTGGGCGTTTTCCGGAACGCTTGAACAATTTTCTGTCGACTTCTGCCTTGTAACGACACACCTCTGAAGTTAGAGTCTGGCTAATTTTTTCGGCTTTGAAAAAACGTTTGTAATAGCTTGTAAATAGACACAAAGCGCTTCGCCAGATAAGCTGATGTCCTAATCAATATGTTCGCACAGCAGCACCGGGGAAGCGTTGCTTATACTGACTTGTAGTTTTGGTTCATGGCGGTTACTTGATCGCCACGTGGAGCAACGCTAGCTGATGTTCTCTTGTGAAAGCGTTCATCTCCCATAAGCTGGTGCGGACTTCTTGCGGAATGCCACTGGAAAATCGAGGGCCGTTCTGCGATAATATTCAACCGCGTTTTTTAATTCCGGGGCTCAGAATACTTTCCTGTAGTGACGTGGCTGTTTCGCAGAGTGCAGCTCTGCACTTGGCATTCTTTCGTTTTCGTTCTGTGCTCGAGGACCAAATAACGTTGAGCTTCTCGAGCTCTTTCTACGGTCTCGCGATATATTCTGATGACGTAATATCATTACGGTATGTTAAGCGTGAGCATTGCGCGGGAGTGCTGTGCAGCTCTGCGGTTCTTGCGGCCAATTTGACACTTGCATGTTTATTCGGGTAATTTTTCCCGAGTGAAATCAGTGACTCGCTTAAGAAGGCCGTGTTTGAAAAGAGACTTCAAAGAACAGTAAAAAAGAAGCAAACTGTGCATTTGAGAAAAGTCTTCGACTTCAAACAAGTTGCTCTGTGTTCAGCTGCTGCCTCTAGTTGAACACCCTTGTCAAAATGTAATAGTTGGCAGAAAATAAGCGAAATAGTACTCGCTATCGGACTAAGTTCTGTTTTTTTTAGTCTGTTGACTTAACCTTATCTTCTCACGCAGGATGCCTCAGTGCAGTCATGTAGTGTTGCAGTGCAGTTAGGCATAATTGTGGCAGATCAGTGAAAACAGGACAAAAACCAGGGATGGGAATGCGTCCAGGAAACTTTCCTTCTCTTCAGGTTTGCAGGAAGCTGTTCCTTCATTATCCGACAGGGTTCCCACGCGGTTTTGAAAGTATTGAAAAAGTATTGAATTTTCTAAACTGGTTTTCAAGACCTTGAAAAAGTATTGAATTTTGCCAAAATGTACATTAGGTATTGAAAAAGTATGGAAATTCTGAATGGAAAAGAAATCTCAAGTATCTGAGCAGAATTTCACTGAAGGCAAAGCACTTCATTACTTATGCAGTGTTATGCAATGTGCAAAATTGAGTTTCATGATTTAGAATTTCGAAAAATGAAAGGAATTAATGGTATTGAACTTCTTAAATTTAATAGTGAAAAGGTATTGCAAAATATGGAAAATGATTTTAAAAAATTCGTGGGAACCCTGATCCGAGATAAAATAAAATTTTGAGCCTTTCAGGCGCAGCACTGCCCAATTCAGCGCAGTTTGTGGTCGTTTTTTCAAATTCATCTTGTGGCAAAGATGAGAGAATACCTGTTTTTCGTCAGCTATGCATTTTCCTTGGCTTGCTGTAATATTTTTCATCGTTTTGATGACTGAAAGAAAGATTGCCGTTTACTAAAAGGTGATTTTCGCACTGAAGGTATCTGCAGCGCACCGTGCTGCGAAAAGACCTATATAATCCGATGGAGATTTTCTCGAGGACTCTACCGAGTTTCTGGTCAGAACTAAGCATCGGTATGTAGAGAACGTGTTAACTTTGAACGCTGACGATTCGCTTTCCCACGTCTTTCGAAGTTTCCAGAAGAAAGATGCTGTGCCCGACTTGCAGTGATGTGTGGCTTTCACGTAATAAATGGCGATGATGTCTAGAGTCTCGTATTCTTGGGATCAGGTATTTCGATTCGCGAGTTGTTTTGGGGCATGTCTTCAGTCAAGATTAGGCGGAGAGACAGCATCTACTTTCAGGACATTACATTCTTGAGAATTTTGAGGTGACACTAATAATTTTGGTAGTCATTCATGTGAAATATGAGAATGCTTCAAAAATGAGATTTTATGTGGAATATTTATCCAGTATTCTGAATGAATATCTGGAAAAACGATATAACTTGCGAATCGGGTTTTTGCTCTGTGTTATCAAAATTATGTAACTGTTGACCAAGCAAAATAAGGAGCACGAATTGATGCTATCGAGCACAGTTGACTCTCGTGGAAATTAGAAATGTTGTTTTAAGCAACAAAGCAGTCTTTGGTTATTCGCTTAATTGCTCTTATCATTTAGAAACCTTCCTTGCAACAGCACACTTTCTATATAAACGGCAAATGTTATCTATGCGAGAGGTGTGCAATTGCAAAACTTTAACTTTAGCCTAAAAGTAGAAACTATGGCTTTGAACACAAAAGCTTGCTGTCAGATGCTTGGTAGGGCGAATCAGCAGTGTCACGAAAAGCGTGCATTCCAGCGACGCGTCTAAACGCACATTCCTCGTCGTAGGCCAGCGGTACATTTGCTCCGGTGGAATTGGCCTTCTCTTTTCGCAAATCGTCTAACTAACGCATGTCCACACCCAGTCGCCTAAAGAAGCGCGTAAGTGGCGCACTACGCTTTTATGAAAATGGCTAAAGTACATTCGTGTCACCAGGGGCGAGGCGAAAGTAAGAAGAGCAGTGCGAGAACAGCAACAAGCCAGTTTCAGAAGTCAATTTTCGTTCATATTTCAGTTCAACTCAACTAATGAGAGTTTTAGCGCAGCCGATTTTTTCTGGGTGACGAACTCGACTCTTGTTTGTTTTCGCGTGGACAGTGGACACCTCTGCAGTGCTAGCACTGCTGCATTTTCAGTTCGAGTGGTTGTCACTCCTTGACAGTCAGCTTGTGAAGAGGGTTCGCAGCTGGCTAACGCAGCTCCAAACCCAAAGCATTTTCATCAACGGGTAAAAAACGTGAGAAATGAATTCCACAACAGGCTAATTAATATACAGGAAAAGAACCTTGAGATGGCCAGGGCAACCAAACATAAGGATCCGGTGAAGAATATGACGCCAAGAATATCAAGGTTTAGGTTGAACCCTTGCTGATATTTTTTTTAAAAAGCCAAACAGAGTGGAACAATAATATCACCTGTGGCAATTTTGTATGCATTTTGGTAAGATAAAGCACTTGATAGCATGACAATATTGGGAAGTTTTTTGTTGTTATGCTTGACCTAGAAATCACCAAATTAAATAAAATACACGACGTTTCAATAAAGCAACGGAATCGCAAGATATAACCAACCCCGATCTGTTTCTCAAACTTGCGAAACAAAATGCTTTAACAGCTTCCTTGTTTACTTCAAAATTCCTTTGCTACAACTGTTAGAAACGCAACTGTTAGGATAGCTAAATGTTTGTGGTGACGCTATCATTCACTAACCAATGCAGTGACCGATGATGACCGTTTTGCCTGGGTCTAGACTAGACTGCGGAACAAGCGACAAACAGGCTGCTCGAAGAAACGTGTTTGTAATATACGATTTTTCGTTGCAAATCACTGCTGGTATTGATCGCAAAATTGATCAAGTGCAGATTTGATTGCAGTTTGACTTTTGTTCAGAAAAAAACGGCCCACATATTTGCAATGGTTATTTAAGTTGCTGAGTGTGCAAGCCAAATCGTAATTTTGAGTATTATTGCGTAATGTCCGCGGATACATGCGGTGAAAGTACCAGGCGGTTATTAGTGCCTGACTGCAGACGACACTTGAAATACTCTTACGGAACACAAAAAGATTGCCACTTTTCCCTCTTGAAAAATTGTGTGGCGTAATATCTGTTTATATCATGTGCTCAGGCATGCACTTACAACCATGTCATCGAGCGACATCTGGTCGCCGAATCAGCTTGTTAACACACCACGTACTCTAGGCCCATGCAAATGGACGTATCTGCTCTGAAATCATCTGGTCCTGCAGGTTGCAGGTCTGTTTTCGCTTTATTCACCTTAGTCTCACAATACACATGCGAAGCTGTGATACAGGTAGAAATTTTCTGAAAAACATCGACAATTTTTTGTATTGCAAGAGCTGTGGTTGATCTGCTGTCGGGTCCACCTTACATGACTGGTGAACTGGCAGCTCTGTCGCGTTGCCGCAATGGTTTCACTTCCGACTAGACGAGCGACTCTTACGGACGATACGCGTTCCGAGTAGAGTTTAAGTGAATCCAGAGTCTTGCAGCACGTTGGCAGTTTATCGCAAATGCTATCGTCATGGCAAAGTTTCGTACATGGTTTAAAATAGTGGCTGCCAAATTTGAAAATGGTTACTTGGAAGTTGGAACCAGTCAACCGTTGTAGGAATCGAAATTTCAGAGTGAACGAATAGGTTGCAGTCGAGGTGCGTTTCACCTCGTTGCGCGCTCTTAAAGTCTGCAAGCTTGGTTGCGTTTGGTGCTTAATCTGATGACATCGATTGCTGTTGCTGAATGCAGTTACATCCCTTCAGTGTATATTTAAAGATGTTGCCTCCTTGCTACTTTTCAGTGGTATTGTAGAAACGAATGCTGTCATGACCGGACGGCTCTAGCAACCAGAACTAGTCTAGGAATTAGTGCACCATGCTGGTCCCATGGGATTAACACTATATCGAAGATTAATTTTATGTGATCACTGTTCCGTTTGCAAAGTCGGTGAAGGATTATGTGTGCACGACGTCTGCGTACTATCATCTTTATTTTTCTCTACGGTAAGTTTCTAAATCTGTCCTAACAGTGATATCTTCTCATGACTTACTGTTTTAAGGTTTACGACAACTGTCTGTACGTTCGGAACTTGGCGCAAATCGGAAGAATGGAGAGAAAACAAGGGAGTTCGTTAAAATTGAGAGTCCTGCTCCGCAGTCCAACTCTTTAAAAGCTTGGTTTGTTTTAGTGCAGGACCTGGCGGTTCATCACGCTCGCCAACAACTTCAAACCGTGCAGTGGAGCTTGAGCGCAGTTTTGCTGATTCGCCAATCGCCATACCGTCGCCTGCTTGCTTGGCATGCATTAGTGGCGAGGCGCGTGGCGTTGGTTAATTCGCAGAGGCGGTGAGGAAAAAGCCTTAACCGAACTGTATTCTCGTCTAACCACAGAATTACTTCGCACTGATTGCACTATCGTTTTGAGGTGGATGGCATGTTTGTTTCTCGACTTGCGTCATCGTGATGGTTAGCGGTGTTATAAGCTGTCAGGCGGATGCGACACAACTCAACGCGTTGAAGTGTTGATCCGGATAATCAGTTACATCAGTAATTAGTCCATAGTATCGCCGCGCCTGTGGTACAGCCGATTAAGACCAAATCGAAGCTGTGGGTGTTGTAAACTATTTAGAAACGTGTCAGCTCGTACGGCATGAAGTAGCTGTAGCTGCGCCAACACGACCTGCTCTTGGATATTTCGATCGCGGTTATCCTTGCCAGGTTTTTCACCATGCTGTCCAGGTATCTACATTAAAATGCAAAAATGCCACTTGATTCACTTGGTGCAAAGACGCCACGATAGACTCCTCTTCGGTTTGAAAAGACTCTTCTTCACCTAAATTGGATATAAATTCCACGTCTGGTTAACGTTGACCCCGCGTTTATTCCACCTTTAGCAATTTGGAGCAACTGGTCTACAGAGTAAGCATCGTGCATGCTAACTCACCAATCATTTCGACCTGATGTATAAAAACGTCGTTGTTTGCTTTAAGGCGTTTTTAATACAAACATTTTGTATTTTCACCATATCGAAGTACCTGTTATGCGTAACATGCTGCTGCATCTTTCGACAAATTCCGTAATGGACTGAAATAATGTTGCTTGTCCCTTCACACGTTGCTCAGGCTTTCATCTTCTGGGGCAAGTCGGTTGGTGAAAACCGCATGCTTTCTTTCAAGGTGGAAATCGGACGACGTCACGTGATCCAGCGTATGTCATAACTATGCGCGATCTAATTTTGTAGGATGTTTACTGAGCTCACGCGCATGAACAATTGCTTACTCCGAGCAAATTCAAATTCCGCGCAGTTTTGTGGTTAAGCCCTGCTGTCTCTGCCGCAGTGACGAAATATGTGTGGAGAACTGAGCTCTTGGCTGGGTACTCCGGCCGCACGTTTATAGGTCGCTGGTAATTCGTTTCGTAACACGCTTTTTCGGCTTCTTGGTGAGGTTAAGCATTCGCGCTTCATGCAGTTCAACTGCTTGTTTCGAGGATTTTGTTTGAAAAGCAGTATTTGAGAACAATCCATGCGCAAACCTATACTCAGACAAGCGCGCTTTCGTGATCACAACAGCAACTCGGGAAAGCAATAAAGGCAAAAGGAAGGTTATCCGTTCGACTCCGACTTTAAAATGAAGTGCTGGGATTACTTCAGCAGAAGCAGTGACTGGTCGCTTCCTTCAGCCGTTTACACAACTTGTCATTCACCGTTTTCACCTTATGTCACTGTGAAATCCCGATGTTGCTGGATTTCCATCGCGAGGGCAATCCTAGGAAAGCTGATACAAAAACTGCTTTCGGGAAGATCTTCATGAGTGGCAGTAGGGATTCTTTCAAAATTCGTCGCAAAGCTTCAATGAAGCATTTTGCGTTGTCACTGCTCTGCTGAACGTAATGAAACCAACTCAGATATGTGTCAAAATTTGGGATGTCGTTGACAGCTGTTGGGATGTCAAATTTGACGAAAAATTTTATCTCACTGATCCTTCATTAACAGGAAATGGTAGAAGCACTTGGACTTCCGATGTGTGCATTGCTGCCACACATTGAGAAATACCTGTCCGTGTATTTTTCATCGTTTTGCTTCGTTTTCATGTTTAGTAACATGCTCCATCGATCAACGATGGCAAGCTGAAGTTCATCACAAACGCATTTCAGTCAGTTGAAAACTGGCTTGTAAGATGAGAGATATTTGCTGTCGGAATTTTTGTCAGCCTTTCTTTGCAGCTTGGTTTTGCTTTGAAACCGTAGCGAACGCAGCGATTGCGAGTGAAAAACAACTGAAGTTCAGAAGTAGTTGCTAACGTATTTTTTCAAAGTTGCTTTTGACCAATTCGTCTTTCTGTCCCCAGCCCAAATGTAGAATAATGGTAAAGCGAGTTACACACGTTTCAGATGTTATCGTGTCGCCCAGAACTCGTTTAACACGCTGTGAAACTTCCACCGAAAGAAATTCAAGAATGCAAAGAGTAGAACGAAACACCAGTAAGCCTTTTTTGCTAAAGTGTAACGTCCAGCTATGACATTTTCCGATTGCGACGAGACGAATTGGTTCCGAGCTCTGTTTCAATGTCCGTAAATAAGACGAGCGTCGGAAAGAATGTAGGCTCATATTTATACTTTGAATTGTGAGAAAATGCAGTGTAACGGAAAGTTATTTTGTATGTTGCCTGTCTCGCGACTTCATAAGAAATCAGCACATTTTACTGTTAATGTGTGGCAAAGCCTATCATCCTGTTTAAGGGCCACTTTTCTGTAACTGTGCCTGCGCCGCCGACGTTGGTGTTGCACACTTTTCTCTTTTAACCACACTGACATGTTTGGTTCGGCTAACTTCCGTTGCAACAAAAACATGCGCGTGCATCATGGTCAACTTTTTCGAGCGTTTCTAGCTTGTCCTTGTCGTGCCGAACGCACTGAGCTACATCAAACGCAGATAGCGTTGCCGGTCAGACATTAAAAAATAGGAAACCTAAAAATCGCATGGTAGGTTGCTAAGGCACCTGTAATACTGGGCACAGCCCAGTGAGGTGCAAGGGTTTCCCGCCTGATCCACTTTGGACCATATGTAAATACACGGAGAACAAGCTTAGCCGATTACTAGTTGAGTCACTGATGTGGAATTGCGGGTGAGAGGAAAAGTTGGATGGCGTCGTGAGTATTTGCACAATAATCTGGTAAAACACTGGTTTTAGACAAAATCGCCTATCTTCTGGATTAGCTTGATATATCCACGCAAACGCCGTCATGCTCCTGCTTTCCCTGGGGTGTCAACCAGTTTTTGCAGTTTGTTTTACAATCCAATTTACGTTGTCGCAGTCAACACCGTTTTGAAAAAATGAAGATGACGTGTTTGATTACGAACAACCAGCTTAAGTCAGGGATTGAAAACAACAAAATAATAGTTACTTCAAGAATTAAAACGTCAAAAAATCAAACGTTTTACGAATTTGTCAAATNTTTGTGGTGAAATGTCTGGACAAAATGAATAATTTTGATAGCACGATATCTGCTGTGTTTTCACTCCAAACTTTTCATCTGTGTGGCAAAACCTTTGAAAGGTGTTTTCTCTGCTACAGTTCGAACTTCTTCGATAGACTCAACGTTCGTGCCGTAATATTACCAGGAAGCCATGGAGTTCGCCCGACGTGGTGCAACTGCTGCTGAACACACTTAGCGAATACACGAAAGCTAAATTGCCCCACTGTTTCCACAAAAGTCGTCGCGCCTTAAAATAAGCATAGAGAAAAAGCTTTGTCGTTACCGTTATTTTTATAGGCGCCGAACAAAGCGCTACTTGCTCTTTACAATGCGCTGATTTTAGTCCTTCGTGCTCATCTTTTTGTCAGAGGTCGTGTGCTTTCGAGACCCGTCGCTAGTTTTGGCATCTGCAGTGTACAGTTGATTTGAACGATGGACCTAGACAGTATGTACCGCTAACGCAGCAATACGCAGCGTCGTTGCTTACGAACAATCAGTAAAAATGCATACGCCTGCTCGTAGTATCGCGAGTTTTTTCATTTGGAGAACAGGTTTTCACTGTTTAACCATGGTTGTTCTTGAGATCAAACTGGCTCTTTGAGACAGTAAGGTATCTGCTTGCAATCTACAGCAGTGAATGGTACAGACCGGTTGAATGGCAGTGAGTTTTCGTGAAAAGAACCGACCTCTCGCGCTTGGCACGCGAACGTTCATAGCTGTTTTGGATCCGTTGTTAACCGTGAAACCCGTGCTTTTCTGAGGCGTTGACATCAATAGAGACATCCTGAAGACTGCCGATTGCGTTTCACGAGCTTGAGCGTCATTCAATACAGATGTTGAACGTCATGAGTGCTGCGTTAGAATCAAAATAAACGCACCAACAAAAACAGCTTTGGAAATCGGATTGTTAAATCAATATCTACGAATTCTACTAATTGTGAATTACTGGGTTCGTGTCGAAACTTTCCTGATCCTGATAGGGAAATTCCGAATCTTAGCGGGGTAGTTCAGAGCCTTCGAGAAGCCACGGCACAAAACGCGAAGGCTCGTTGATAGACGCGCAGCATCGGATCCTCAGGCATGCCGCCAGGCAAGCAATTGGCAACTGAATGAGTTTGAACTGCACGGTAATTGACGCTGGTTTGGAGAACTTCGTTGAAAACTTGACGCAGGTGTTCCAAACACATTTCAGCACTTAGTCATTTTGTCTTGGCATCCTCTAATTACTGTAATTAGTTTTTGAGTGTATGAGGGACGCTATGCCGTAATGTAAAATAAACGAGGATCCTACTCGTGAACAAAGTGTATGTCATTGCCAACGCATGACACCAGCCCACCTAAAGCATCCATTATTTTGTCAAAATCCGAAACAAGAAACACAACACCTTTGCTGAACCAACAGAGCTACCGCCTGAGGAAGCCAAAAGAGCCTTTCTGTTGCAAAATTATATTAGATCTGGCAACGTCAACAGACACTACAGGAAAGCTTGCACTCGACTGAGAATGGGATACAGTTTTTAGATACCCGTATATCCCCGAGAGAACTATGACACATCGGCGTCATTTCGACCAAAATCCATGCTCTTCTTCAATCGACAACTACCTAACTACTTCCTTTGTGTTTTGCAGTTCCCCAGTGGATTTTGAGCGACGGTCTACCGTCATCTGTTTTATCCGCTGTCGCCGCTTCGCGAAATCCCGTTAATGACGATCGCGTTCCAACGTTGTCGGCGACTTCTCGTACAACAAACGCGACCTTGCAAACGTCGCATCAAGTCACAACGACCACCAACGGCCCAACACCAGAAGGTCCCATTATTCCTGAACGTAAGTCAGAGCTTTTGCTGGTGTTTTCTGTCTGCAACAGTGGCTGTTGTTATTTTCAAGGTTTCACTGTATAAACGGCGCCTTTACTTCTCACCAGCAGTACGTTAAGAGCTTAGCACGATAGAGCCCTAATGCTGGACAGTTGTGTATTTAGCGCGGTGCGTTGTCGTAACCCAGGCATTTTCATATTACAGTTCGCGCTATTGAAGCCAGCACTGCAAGTCCTGCCAACATCTCCACAAGCGCTGCGCATTCCTCTACTGTGACCATAGACAGAGTGGATGTAGAACGGAAAGGTACCGCAGAATACGTATACAATAATGCATGTGTGATGAAAAAGAAATCAGAAGTAGTTTAAGATTTGTTATCGTGCTCAGATCGAAGCAGCTTTGATGTATAACGATCTGCACCAGGCGGGAAAACTCATAAACCAGATAGATAGATATATATGAAGAAACAAAGAAAACACTATTTCAACGTCGCTTGTTGGTTGCCGGAACGCGCGACATTGCACTGTGGCCGAATTTTGAAACTAAGTAGCCTTAGCATCGCGTGACTGACAGCGGGTGAAGTGAAGGCCACTCTTCCCCACCCGTTTGAGAGAAGAGTACATAAATCGCGCGAGCAAGTTCGCAATGCTGCCTATTCAGGTAAACCCAGGTGAATGTAGCCATGACTGTCGGTAGGAAAGTCTTTGTAGCCCTGAGAAAGTTGTGTTCTTGGCACTTCCAGTGAAGATACGTACTTCTCGTCCAAGTCACTGAAAGCATGAACTGGATTGAGCCTCGGTGAGCTGTATCTTGCACTGCCTGTCACACTCGAATTTGGCTTTAAACTGGCGTTCGTTTGTCCATGCATTTCGTGTGATGAGGCTTGGCCTGATCGTGACCGTCTATTGACCTCGTCCGCACCCGTGTTAATGGTCATGTCCAAGTAGCCCACAGTGTTGTAGTTTTGCGCTGTCAACTGGTTTGCAGTGGCGGGAGAGACGAAGTGGCTGCGGTTTTTTGAACCAGCCGAGTCACTCTTACGTCGCTGCTCAGGCTCCAGTGATGGTTTTTCTAGTTTGGTGGGCAGTAAATCCGCTGGAGGTTCAGGGAAGTTTAGCGACAGCAGTGATCCGTATTTACTATCTGCTTTTGTAACGCGTTCTCTCTTGGGTGTAGCTGTTGACTTCCGCTTCGAACGCTTGCTTCTTCCGGATTTGCCCCTTCGCTCTTTTGGCGTCGATTCTTTGCTGTCGTGCGGAGGAGCAGACGAGAGGTCGTCGTCTGCGGAACGATAAAAGCAAATACGTTTAGTGTAAGCCTCAAAGTGTCGCTGAAGGCCAGCATAAGAGATACCTCGTCTGGCCCTGGCGGACAAGTGGTGCGCTGAGCAATGAACGCTGGTAATTTGATTTTAACCAATCACGTAATTAATCGTTTAATTAATGTAATTAACGAAATGATTGATGGGTAAGTTTACCAAAATATGCTGTGGTTAAGGAGTCGAACTCCTGATTCGATAAACGTTCACAATTCGTCGACGCAAGCGATGACGAGGATGAATGGAATTTAGTAGAAAAAAAGGATGACGTTTGATAAAGACGCTTTCATTACATGTATCGCCCTAACAGTGATACTTTTGAACTAAAGAGTTAGGACTCACTGTTATTCCTTAAGACGAATTAGTTCTTGTGATTGCGATCCTGACTGCTTTCAGGGTCAGTGCATAAGTTTCTTAACATTTACCACCATTGATGGACAATATTGGCTCTGGTAACCGACATTAGTCTTCAGTCTATCTACACACGCAAAAGTTGTTGAGATTTCATCAGGGAATTGCATCTTTGGAGCAACGGGCTTATCGTGGCTTTGCAGATCAAATTCAACTGATAAACGTTCACGAGTTTTACTTCACATTTCCATCCGCAGACTCGTACAGGGCATTAAAATATTTAGTTTCCTCTTTGAATTGCAGCATTATCGTTTCGGTAATTTGCGGACACACAATAGAGGGTTTATCTGCAAAAATATCTTACCATCGAAGGTGCTTTCACTCCACGCGGACACGCTGTCCCTTTGGGGAAACTGGCCAATCTGACTGCTAGCTGAAGGCAGATAGAGTCTTGTCTTGTTGGCATTGGCCGCGTCCACTACTTCGTCACTGGCGACGACGTCATAATCGTGCTGATGCTCTTTCGTTGGAGAGTTGGCAAGTTTCTTGAAAAAATCACGCAATCCTAATTTTCCTTTCTTCGGTTTCAGTTCTTGTGCGTCAGTTCCGGACACATATTTTACTGAAGGAACTACAAAAGCAAAGAGCATGAGATCAGTGTGATAAGAAGTTACTTTTCGTTTTGTTGTCCTTAAGCAAGTTTACAAATCTAATCACTTGTCCTTAGGTTCCTTTAAAGTTCATAAATCATGTCCCGCATGATGGTTTCAATCTTTTTACCCTGATTTATTTTCTCGTCTCACCAATACAGCTATTGAGTTTCATCTACTTAAGCTGAAAGATGCCAATATGTAAAAAGATAACGCATTTGGTTCTTAACTGTAACTTTTATTGAAAATTTTACCGTAATCTAGAACAGCTAGATTGTATTTTATCCAACTGTAAACCTTGGAAGAAGAAACTGACTAAAAATTGCGCCTGTAGTTTATGGCTTGAATGAAAGAGACTCGTAACTTGGTATTTGATCATGTTTAACATTACAAGAAACGCATTTCAGGTTTTGGCTTGTTGCCAATTTCCATCAACCAAAAAATGCTGAGAAAACCTCCTGATTTGGCGAACATCATCGGCTGGTTGCGCTATTGTAAAGTAAAGTAACCTAGCAGTGAACAAATGTGACGAACTCCGTCTCTGACTGTGCGCTACTTACAGCTTTTTAAATTTTGTTTTTTTGTATATGTAGCTATATGCATTTCGACGAGTTTGGAAAAAAGCAACAAACGGAAATATTCGTGCAGGGCTTTTGCGCTTTCTCAGAAACTCCGTTAAATCAGATGACGATGTATAAAGCAAATGCTCGCAAGCATTCGCTTGGCTACTGGCGTTATTCGTGTCACAGCATTTTCAATGTTAAGCCATATTACATGGAGAACTGATCCCACGCATCAAAATTTGCACTTTACCGTACAAATGAGTTGTGGGTGGTTGCGCAAGTGACATGCAGCCGCGCCCGACGCGAAGCCGAGCAATTACAGAGCTTTATACAGATGATGTCAGTTATCAAGTGCTTCCATTTGGCGTTATTTAAATTCTTACATGTTCTTTGGCAAAGCCCGCGAGTTTGCCAGTCTCCTACGATTGGTGCTCTCCAGTCCTACGTAACTTAGATGTCAAATTCAAGCAATAACTGCCCGGTGTGACATTTCTCTTTCCTGCAACCGCCGAACCAAAACGCTGCTCGCCCGCTGAGTATATTTAAAGAGGGGACCTCGAAGGTAAGTGCCTCAGTTAAAATAGATTTCTATCTGCTGCGTTCGTCAGATGCCTAAAATGGTAGTTTGCCAAACACTCTCAATTTTTTTCGACCTGCTGTTCAGCACTTTTCGTAATTAACCGTGTCATGGTTATTCCGTCACAAGGTTATTGTAATTGTTGTCGTTAAACTTCTCAAAAAGACAAACCCTAATTGAGGGGAAATTGATACAAAACGGTTACCTGCACTTATGACATGAGTTAGTGTTTATTCATCGTACGTAGTTTTCCCCGGAAGTTACATTTCCTGCATCTATGTTTGTTTCTTTCTAGCGCAAGCTGACGACTTTTTTCGGATACAGTTTACCTACCTTAAATGATTAAAATGGGTCTCCATGTCTTTTTCCTTACAAGAGACATTTGCACATACAATTTGTCCTTAAAGTCTCTTCACAATTTAAAAACTTTATTGCAAGAGCAAATGAACCGACAAGTATGTGGAAATTTACACAAAAATTATCATTGTTCCTTGCCATGTCGTAGTATTTTCGCGCAGAAAACTGCTATTTGTCTGGCTAAGTTCGTTTCAAAAAGCGACTGCGCAAAGCGAAAGTCTTTCATAGTGATACGTTTTTTAACCTGTGTATTATTTTAATGCGATTGCGTGACAAACGAACTTTATTGAAACACGTTGTGCTAAATATTCGGCATTGGCTGACACAGACTTGTAGTTTAATCTCGTTAGCCTCGTTGAAGCGGCGGGCCGACTGCTTGACCTCGCTTTGTAACGGTGTCCCATACAGCTAGCATTCAAGGTAAAAGAAAGTCGAGGTCATACCATGTGAATTTCCATTTCTTTCGCCATGTTTCTTGAAGTGTTGTGGCTCCGGTTTTTCTTTCCTGGGCGTCGGAACTCGACTCCATCGTTTCTTTGTCAACGTGGCTTCGCCCTGTACGACAAGTCGACAAGGGATCAAGTTGCAACACGTGCGCAACTTGGCCTTGAACGGTCTGTTTAAGCAGTAACGGATATCTCACCTCGGTTTCTAATCTCCCCGCCTTATAAACACTGCTGTTGACTTCCATGCCGTCGGGATCTGTAACCATGATGGAAATTCGGAGTGGGTTATCCTGGTCGAAGCGCCTTGCTTGTTGCTGGTTTTGGCCGGATTTGTTCTGCTTGAGAAAGCAACGGACAAAATAAGTTATTTGTGGTCGGGCTGCTCTGACAGCTGCGTTTCATCAAAAATAGGTCTTGTTGCTTCCGTGCACAGGCTAACCCTTATTTCTCGTGTCGAGTCCGATTTCAAGTTTCGGACCGGGGACAAACTGCAGTGAAAGGTGATTAGAATTTGCAATTCGCAAAGGCGTGAACATCCTTAACAATCCCTGAAAATTCTGCATCGAGGTTTGATATAATTTGGTTTGAAACGTTTGTCAGCCCTGCTTCAAATTTTAATAGGACAAACGCGTTATTTTTACTCGGCCTTCACGAGGACCTAAACGTGCGAGTTCCTGCTTGCGAAAATTCACCAGACAGGCTGGCCAAATTATATCACTATTAAAATCAATCGATCGTACCGAGGTTTCCCCTTCGTCGACGTATTCGTTTTCGGTCGAGTGACGATCGCGTGCCGATAATTCTCCGTCGTTATGCGAGTGTGATCCTACAGAAGAGCGAGAGAAGAGTCTTAAACCCGTCGCGGAAATGCTGTCGTACAAATGTTCGGAGACCCGAGCCAAGTGCTGAAACACGTTCAAGTGATTCGAATCGGTCGCAGGCTGTTCTTCGAACACCGCGTCTGCCCCAGAAAAAACCTGCAGTTCGGACGGCGGCGGCTGCGGAAGGCTTTCCGATGCAGGCTTGCGTTGCGTTTTGTGCTTTTTCTTTCGCCTCCAGCAAACGCAAGCAACGATAAAAATAGCAAATAGTGCGATCGCGAGAACGATTGCAAGAATAAGCACCCATGGCATCCGGGTGCCAGTCAGCTGCTCCGATCCCACGTGTGCTGCAGAACAACAACGGATCAGTGATGTTCGCCAACTTCGAACGACCGTAGTAGAAACAACATGTTGTTCTTACCTTTTGCCTGACTGCACTCTCTCTGGACTCGCACTTCTCTTCTGCACGTGGTTTTGTTAATGAACGGATCTGGAAGGTTGCACCACTGATGCCGAAAACGATGCTGCGTGACAACTGGAGCAATTATAGCATGGTACTTTGAGTCTGAGCACATATCTCTACGTTTCTGCCGCCTTGTCGTCTACTGCCACTCGATACCAGACATAATAGCTTTGCTGCATCGCCGCACCGGCAAACATAGTTTTTATTGTACGTTACCGCTCGCTTATCAACGTTATAAGTGCTGTACGTGCTGACGGGGTAACGAAGCAACGTACCTCGCGTCCGTGTTTCTCATCGGAGACCCAGTCGCTCCATGCACGCCAGGCAAGATGAATCATGCAGAAGGGTGTAGCAGTTGGCGAAGTGCAAGACTGAATCTTCTCCTCTGCAGAACCGCGGCACGAAAGAAAGTAATTTGTCGTTCTGCGCAGAAAATGCTTATCAATGGGTCTTTTCCCAAGGCCCTCCATTTTTAACTCCGATTTTCACCAAACGTAGACGAAGCGAGCATGACGTTGCGTTCACAGAGAGACTTGACAAGACCAGTGGAGATCGGTTGCTGTCTTTTGTTATCGAAAATAGGGTTAGTATTGAAAAAACGGAAGATGCACGAGTTGTGCGACGGACACGACTAGGAGAACACGCCACTACATAATCTCACCGTGCGAGCCACAGATTTAAACACAGCAAGAGCTTTAAACTTGTGTCATGATTTGCTGTGCCATGCTGTAAACCAGCTTCGCTGTCAATACCTTCGAATTGTACCGAAGCGCAGTCAACTGTCCTATATCGTATCAGATTAAGTTCAACTTTGCAGCAGGCGCACAAAAAGCCACCTACACATTGCAAGGATTCTCCGGCAAGGGTATCCCCTTCAGGCATCCGTTAATCAGATCCAGCTGCGTAATTTCATTGGAGGTTTGCCCGCATTGACTGATACACGACATGGGAAAGTTCCTGCCCATCACTCCAGAGTGCGCAGTCGGTCGTGCTCTGGAAAAACGCGAAGTAACAAAACAACTTCACCACCTTTTTGCACTTGAGGCTTCTGGTAATCAGGGGCTATAAGAGCAGGTTTTGTAAAACGCCATACGTTTATATTTTCCGCAAAATAGCAACGTAGTATGTTGTAGAGTGGATAGATTGATCCGCGCCTGAGCACACGATGATCAATGTTAGAATCGTTAGGCGCGCACATGATAGCGATTTGAGCGCTGGCCTATCGATATTTTCAATTAATCTTACTCAGAGATTTTCTATGTTGAAAATGTGTTCTGTTGTTACGTTATTTCGCTTTGGATAGCGAGCATTTCCTGCGAGAGAAACGGTTAAACATAGCCTGCTGTTTCGTCCGTCAACTCTAGGATTTTTTGCACGGAAAATTGAAGTTGCTTATATGAACTAGTGCGGTTGTGTGTGGGACATTTAACACATTCCTGTTTCCTGAGCTTAAAACCCTTACTAACACACCCGTTTGGATGTTGAGGGAAGTTGTGTGCGAAGCATTCTATTGCCAACAGCATGGTTGGTTGAAATGTAAGAACATACGATGCCATGATCGATTCGTTAGTGACGGGTTTTGTATTTCGCGTTTTTTTTATCACGGTCTGCTAACGGCAACTCACCCCACATTGGACGCCGTAGATAATGTCGCGCTGCTCTTACAATTACACGACACTGTTTCCTGCTGTACGTGCTGTCCTTTCGATGTCGCACAGCTGGTGCTTTGCACTCCGGTCCTCGTATCGTAACACCTGTCGTAGCAGATCACACGCGTACGTCCAGCTTCTTTTATTGTTTTGTTTACAATCGCAGCAGATCACTGGTGACGTCATCACCCTGCTGCCATCATTCGTCATGATATATTCCCTTAGTGTTGCGTTACATAGTAACAGGTAGGTGTAACAGTGACGTTAGCTCATTTTGCNCAAGCAAAATGTGTGGNATTATTTAGTTTTCGTCTTTCCACACGAAGGTGGACCATGACTTTTTCTGTAAAACCACATGAGAAGTTGAAAGCGTGTAAGAGGGCGCAAATTTGGTTCAATGACAAGCGTAAATTTGCCTGGTACAATCTCATTTGGTTACTCGTGGTACGCGCGCAAAACATGTACAAATAATGAAAAAAGTTTCGTTTTGAAACACTTGTATGTCATGGAACAAGTACATCCAGCTTATTTTANGGTTTGGTTTACAATTAATCACGATCCAGGGGCGAAATTGCGCATGGGCCGCGAGTCACCAAATGGCAGTAAGTGATGTTAAGAATTTGTACGGCCGAGCAGGTATCTGCACCTTATACTGTACGTCGTGAGACGCCCCTCTACTATCCCATATTTCTGCGTCCAAGGTGATGCCCGCCGCCGACCCAAGCAATACCTTCGTCCTCTCGTTTTCGTTCCGCTGCACTGTACGCTGCAAGGTCCGAAATCGCCCCAATTTGACCACGTCCCCGAGCAAGGTGCTTGACAATACCGCGTCTCTATGACTGAGCACGCTACCGGATCACTGCAGCTCAGCGTAACCTGCGATGTAAAAACAGTGTATTTTTCCCTTTTATCGCCAGGCATAAGTGGAAAAGGATCGATTACAGCTTAGTTTTTCAGCCAATGGTGGCACGATCGTATAAAGCATTTTGCGTTTGTCGCAATTAGTAAAACACCACTGCCACAAGAACAAAAAGAAAACAATTTCTTCAGCCGAATCAGAAAAAGCTTGTAAAGTCAGGTACTCGAACACAGGACGTTGCGGAGTGGTCGAGCCCTTCCTGAGAAGTAGCTAAGTTCTTCCTTAGAAGTAGCTAAAGTCCACTCCACCGTTCATCAAGAAATAGCAAGCTTTGTTTATCAAGGTTAAGCAATTGAATCTTTCTCGCAGGTTAATCTTCCTGACGATCAGCAGAACGACGCAATTCGGTTGACTCGCTGAAAACAAGTCGCGTTTCTTTTATACGTCAAAGAAGCTAAGACCATGCGCGTTTCACATGCTCAATTTATATTTGTTGAAAATGGCAGTGTTTTTGTGGATGATATAACCCACACTAAATTGCATACGTGCATTTTGTCATACCTGGGACTCTCCATCACGGTACTCACTGTCCTGTGTTAGCACTCACCACTTCCAGGCCGCGGTCGCAAGCCCCAGTGCATACTTTGTTCACCTTTACTTGAGTTAGAGCCCCTTTGCAAGGGTTTGGGTTGTTGCAGTTGCGAAGTTCCTGGGTCACCACACCCTCGTTGCATCGAACTCCACCGCACATTCTACCAAATGAAAGTATATGATGTCCTCAGCAGAATCCTGCTGGGTATGCATGCTTATGGCTGTGTTCGCGTTAGCTTGCTCGCAAACGCATTACGTATGAGTCGAAACTAAAAGCTTTCGTGGAGCTAAAGGGTACAGTTTGCCTCCAACGATATTTGTTGATGGTTTCCGGAAGACTGTTATTTCGCCTGCGACTTTCAACCATTGCGTGACAAGCACAAAGAGGAATTGAAGACAAGCACTACAAAGAACACTTGTCACTAAGCATTGTAATCTGGAACAGAACCAATCCTGCAACAAACTAAAGCAACGAGAGCCCGGAAAAAAAACGTAGTTTAACCCGTTTTTGCCAGAAATAAAACCTTTTCGAACAAACCACGCTGAACGGCTTCACGAAACTTGAGCCGTCTGCTTTTGTTTCACCTTGCTCGCAGCAGGTTGCAACCACGCGTGCATGACTCTTTTCCGTTTCTCATTATTTGCCATTCTTGTGCAACACTACCTGTGGCAGTCACAATGTAACTGAAGATAAGTTTGAGTAGTATATCCATCTTAATAAAACAACTTTGTGGGGTCTGCAAAAGGAAAACAAAGATATGGTTCTTGATCATTTTAAAATACAAGCACCTTTGCATTTGATTGTATTGATCGTGAAAAACTTGTCGGTTTGGTTATCTGAAAGAAAGCTATTTTTGGCGCTTGGTTTCAGTTATGCGCTGCACGCGAACTTGCCACAATTTTCATCATTGCGTGCTGTAACTTTCGAACTGAGTTGGTCGTTAATTTCTATATAAATTTTTGCATGTTGACATATGTAAATTGACCAAATGCGTCTGCGGTGCAATCATTCGCAAAAATAAAGGACAACTGGGCAGGGAAGAAAAGAGACGTCATTTTACAAATTCAGCACTTTGAAACGTTGTCTTTGATGAAAGGAACGAAATCTGTGCAGCGCCACTGAGGCACCCTCTGCTACGCAAAACGCATCATACGAGATTGACATATTAGCAACTATATTGACTTCAACATGAATCTAACGGTTTATCCTCGATATTTGCAGTGATGAGCGCAATATAGGAAAGCTCTTGCCATGCACTGTAAAACTGGTTGACTGTCTAAAAAGGTATCACGATAACCTAAAAATACGCGGTAGAGGATACCGACAAAATTGGATTCAGATCTGTCTGCGAACGGTTTTGATTGCCGTTTTATTTGAGGGATACGATTTGAAGGTTTTCAATACGGAAAATATTACGGAAACGTAAATACATTTTTATAGTCATCAGATGTAGGGACGTTGAAGTGAAATAAAACCTGAAAAACCTGCAAGTTGTCTTTTTGTGACTTGTTAAAAACAACAACCACAAAAAAGACAGTGGATAGCACTAAGCGCGGAAACGTTCATAAAGCGTCATGTGCATAACGCTGAAACGATTTGTCAAATAATATCAACGCATGCGAACTTAAAGTGGTCAAGCCATAGCTCTAGGGAACAGAAGTTCTGTAAGTGTCTTTTTTGCTCCTTTTTTAAAGAGTATAATTTCGCAATAGTGGCATTTGTGATTAGAAAATATACAAAACGTAGACGTTCGTAACATCGTGATTTGTTTGAACCTGCTGCAAAGTGCGAATAATTTTTTTGCCCAGTTTTCTTGGATCTTAACATACTGAGAACGCGCTGTTGACTAATTTTGAGCTTCGCTTCCTGCGGTTATGCCTAGTAGCTCAGCTAAGCTTCTGGTATAATTTAATTCTTGTTCTAACCTGATTTAGTTAAAACTGCAGCAACACTGGGTTTTGGAGAACTTTCCATGCTCTCTGTGTCACCACAGAAATGTTGAGGTGGCTTACGTATGCTTGATAAATCGGATGTGGAATCATGCCCGGAAAAATCGCGGACACCCCTCGTTGTGAGTCACCCACGTCTATGACGAATCGAAACGCACAGCGCTGTTTTACGAGTGGCACCGATGCAGGAAAACCGGCAATTTATTGTTTACGTCATTCGAAGAAGCTGTGAAGAAATCCAGGCAGTTCACGCAGCGGTCAAGAAGAGCTGACAGTTTGCAGTTATTATTGCACTTTGACGTCGGGATGACCGATTGAAATCCATTATAGACACTTTGCGGTTTATGCCACTTTGGATTGGCGACTCATTGATCGTTTTGGCGATTTATACATGCGATGACGCGAAGAACCGCCTTGCTTAAAGTCTTCTGAGCGTTGTGACGTGCACGCTTGAGAAAGAAATACGTGTTATTCTTAGGCACACAGAAGGCCTCTTAGCTTGTGTGCGAATTCAACTTTTCAGCTCTCGCAGTGCCTTCGGCTACACAATTACATCAACTTGTTTTGATTCTAGCAGAGACTTGAGTAAACGTTGACTCTAGCAGAGACTTGAGTAAACTTTGGCGATAAATCAGTCATAGAAATGTTGACGCCACAGAAATATTTTCTATTGGAGCTGAACGTCAAAATTCGCTTGTGACGTCTCAATATCCAGCAAACAAGCCGTCGTTGATTTGCCGCCCACAGCCTGCCGAAAATAGGGCAGCATAAATGTCGCTGGTGTTTGCATAGATGTACACATGGGCGTCGGAAGAGGGGTAGGGGGGACTAAACCCCCAGATTTTGAAATTTGATATTTTCGTATTAACCTTTTAGTAGAAAATGTTTTTCTCTTAGTTTCGAGTCGGGAAAATGTAATTTCACCACTGTTGGCCCCCCCTGGCAAAGTCCTTCCAACGCGCATGAATATTGGGAAGTTCATATTTTTGGGATGCAAAAGATTTTTTCCCAAATGTGTCTGGTTTCATTAAATTAACTGTTCTAATTTGCCCAAATCTGATTGAAACTATCCTAATTTACTCAAAGTTGAATGGAGATGTTCTAGTTTACCTTAATTTGAACGAATCTGTTAATGCAGTTAGACATCGTCGCCAAGAGGCTGGAGGTTCAAAAGCAAACAGACAACGCTTTCATCCTCCCAAAAGCTTCAAATAGGAATGTGTTCACTCTATTGCTACTTGGTCATCTTTAAGTCTAGACGTGTCATCTGTTTGTTGTGACCTTCCATTGCACGTTATGCTCAGTGGTTCATGTGACATCAACCGCGATCGTGATGCTGTTCTAATTTATCCAGATCTTTCTAATTTTGCCGTAATTTGCAATAAGTTGTTCTAGTTTAATACTTCTTGTATCAAGAAAGAAATGCCCAAATCCTGAAAATTTTCGTCCGAATAATCGCCAATCGCATCCCCGTTTCGTATGCTTATGGGTGCTTGTGACGACAGTTGTAAAGGTGACGTAATAGCTTCGGGAGATGAGTTCTATTCTGTATGCCTTGTTTCTTTCTGTGTTTCATATCCCGACAAAAAATCCATTGGAGATGTGACTTAGTTGCTATGTAGGTAACTTTTTGCGCTGACATTTATTGCCATCGACGGTTGCCTGGCAGTACCCGACCAACACTGTCATATCCTGTTTACGTCACATCGGTTTTGTAATCACTCTGCCGCGATGCCCTGAATCAATACACTGTATGTATTGAAAAGCTTGCAATTCCCGGCACACACACAAAGGTTAGACAGGGTGATAAGATGCTATCGCTGATTGCTGTACGATTGTGTCCATCTTATCTTGCACAGGGACAGTGAAATATTCAACCGCTTGTTGACGTCCCACTATTACATGATGTTAATCAAAATACATGCATGCGTGCTTGCGGTGAAGGCGTAAGAGACTTGCCTCGAACACAGCCTGCTGCCAAACCAACGTCTTGCTGTAGATGTACCGGTGGTGCTTCCCGAACAGTGAAAGCATGAATCCCCTTTCTTTTATCAGAGAAACCGCATTCGACGACATCACCCTCGCACGCCACTCGTCCCCCCGCATTCGACGACAACGTCGTCACAACAACGACGAGTCCAGTCCATAGCAGCGCAACGAAGCAATCGATCGCAACGTTCTTCATCGAAAACGAGTTTTCCATGCCGGGATTTACAGGCCCCGGCAACAATCGTTCGAAGGCATCTCGGGGTGCGCATTTTAATTCGACAAATCGAGCCCTGCCGAACTCGCCTGTTGGAAACATGACCAGTGCTCCAGCACAAGTCAACCACAGTGCTGATATCGCGTACTTTCCCATGGTGCGTGGTTTCGTTGCCATGGCGGCATACATTCGAGGTAAGTGTATTAGTTTCTTGGTAATTTGCTACCGGGCTGCTATAGCACTGCGGTTAACATCGCGGGCATGCGTCGCACCGCACTGTGGCGCGTTTGGGTTGATTGGTCAAGTGGTTTGTGCNTTTTATAGGGTTCTCACAGTTGTTTTTCGGAACTTCTGACTATCTGGTGCACAGTGATAGCAGTGCCAAACAAAATTTCGCAAGCCTCATCAGTTTTGTGCGAAACATCCACACCGCTACTAAGTCAAAGCGCAAATCTGAATTCGTAACACATGCATTGCAGCTAACGGCGATCGAGTTCTGGTTGTCTTTCTGGCCGGAATGTGCGTTGCTCTCTTCCTGGTCGTTCTCATGTTGGCTTTCCGTTGCCATGAGCGACCGATGGTGCCGCGGAGAACGAAGAAAAAGAAACCGTCGGATGGTGGTTGCCGGCCCGGCAGCGATGCAGCTGAGAACGCCAGTCTTTTGGATGCATCGGGCGACCAGGCCTCTCAGCCGGCCTCGGCATCTACGACACCGGCAAACGTGTTCGTTACGCAGAGCCCACCGTCGCGCAGCAACTCAAACGGTCGTGTCCACCACATCGAGTACATGAACCACCTGAGCGGCGTGCCTGCAAAGAAGCGTGGGAGGACGCGCGCCCTCCTTGAGAAGTGGTGCCCTTGTTGTCGTGACGACCTGCTCTGGAAACCAGAAGCGTCAGAGGACGACCGAATAGAGCACCAATCGACGTCGCTCAGTGACGATTGCGAGGCCGTAAGCGCAGTGGTCAGTGGGGCGAGTCACTTTGACGACGAGCCTCCGCCGATTTTCTCGGCGTCGAGTCCCTCCCAGTCATGCCAGGACGAGACAAACAGCGACAGTCGCGACCACCCG
>JGI24158J21664_10000450_pt1 | contig 37024 bp, 21 predicted proteins | sample Ectturendosymbi3_FD_21664 | JGI IMG/M metagenome (IMG submission 21664) | reverse complement strand
GTTAGTCCAGTATAAGCGAATAAACAAAATCTGCCCATTTTGGGCAAGGACAACAACGGTGTTTGTGTTTAGAGGTTACCTGAGCAGGGTTAAAAGTGTCTAACAGCCTTATGCCGGTAAAACACTTTACACAAAACTTTTGCAGCAATAGCCAGTAAACAAGCTGTATTGGAGACTGTCTATGGAAAGAGGTCCTTTCTCAGCAAAGATCAGATACTTTAAGATCTTACAGAGTATGTATTTCACCTACAATGTAGGCATCATCAGCTCTTATTCAAAAAGAAGAGTATTGGAGACATCATCAGCTCTTATTCAAAAAAAGAGTATTGGAGACATAATATCATGCATAGGTGTAAGAGCAGACACTTTTTTGGAGGTGCAAAGAGTGTTTTGCCTGAATTTCCCCAGTATTGTCAGAAAAATTATTATGCGAAAAGTTTTCTCGTTATAAATTTTCTGTAGCTGTTGGTACATTATAATTTCCTCTGTCGTGTTTCCATAGACTTGAAAATGGAAAATGTGGACACTTGAAATTTGGTTATTGATAACCCAACTGAAAAAAGTACGCTGTGCAACATTTTCAGAACCATACTGGCTCAGTACTCTGGGCATCTGCCTCACAGTTCTGAGGTGTAGCATCCCATTCACAATCTAGCTGAAGCTGTCATCAAGGAACCTGACACCCAGCCGAGGTAGGACTAATACTGCTTTCTCTGAAAACAGATATGAGACATGTACAGTATCATATTATTTTGATGACTGTGCCGTGAGATTCACAATATTGTCTGTTCAACTGCCACAAAATGTATTGGAAATTGTGTTCATCCAAACACTGTAGTTAAAATTAAAAAAAAAAAGCTTTTCTGTATCTTCTTTCCATGGACTCTACAAATATGAAGTAGGTGTTCTACAGCGTTCCCACAACGTGCAAAATAAAGCACATAAACGAAATACCTTTTTTGCCCAAACTGTCAAGTGAGTGAGTTGCTCATGAACTCTCACAAACTAAAACCCGAAGTTACCAGAAACAGTTGGTTGATTTTATATATATTTAATGTGCTTTCTCTGACATAATAAACTTTTATTTATACACTCAATAACAAAGTACAATTTCAGTAATGTTGTTAAAAAATGTCGAATTTCTGTATCCAAATTTTTTGAGAATTAGCCCAAATTTTTGACAAATCAAAAATTTTGGGATGTGCTTGCACGTTTCACCCCTGCACCCATAGCTCCTACACCACTAGTTCCATGATTCCCTTGCAGTTATTGTTCTGCAGGTTTGTCCAGTCACATTGTTTCTAAAAGTTTTCTGCGGGCAAGCGTGAAAGTCTAATTTCTCTTGTTGATCCTTGAAACTCAAAATTTTTGCATTATTCAAAAGTTTCTGAAAAAAGGTAATAATTTTAGCAAAAACTGCAATCTTCGAAAAGTTTCGAAGGACTAAGTATTGGCATGGTCTGCCAGAGTGCTTTGAACCTGCAAACAAAGCGTAGCACACAGAGCAATCTACCGATTTCTAAACATGTACGTTTCAAGCTCTATCGGTGAGTTTGTCAACGCAAGATATCTTTAGCAAAACAACAGTTTTCATTCGTGCATATTATGGTATAAACATTCATCTAAATAAGTGCTTCTCAACCTTTCATGTCCGCGGCCCTCCTACCGAGAAGTTCAACACTCGTGACCCCTGCCCTCAGGTGATTATTCTTCTTACCTCACCACGTGAAGGCCTCTGCATGTGCACCCCCCACTGGCAAAGGAATCGTGGTATCCTTAGGGGCCACTGTCCCCCACTTACGAAACTACGATCTAAGTTAATACTCTTATGATGGATCTGCTTTTGCTTCATCCATGAGCCAGACTGTTCTAGCAAAGAATATCTTGTCTCGTAAAAGCAACGTATTCAGATTATCCAAAATTGAATTAAAGCATTGTCATTGCTGATGTGCCATGTCTCGAAATATCTATATATTTCAGCTCAGGTTGGTCGCAAAATTTATCTTCCCCACAGGGGTGTACCGAGGTTAGGTGGCGCCCGAGGCAAGAAACAAGTTTGGCGTCCCTATGTCCGAATCTAAGGTCTTTTGGGAGTAAACCAACTGTGTTGAAGAAAGTAATTGCGACATTATTGGGACTCTTCGGGCCCCCAGTGATTTGGCTCCCGGGGCATTGTGCCCCCTTGCCCCTACACTGTACGCCCCTGCTTCCCCAGCTGAACTGACAAACTCACAAGCAAATGCTCGGAATCGGTCAAGGAACTGGTGCAGAAATTGCAACTGTTTGAAGCTTTTTGTTTCTGGTTTGTTTCGTTACAGTGACAATCTGTAAAGTGTGCTTGTAGTAGTATGACAAAAAAAAACAGATAGAAAGTTCTTCAGAGATTCGCTGACGTAATTTACGTACGACTTTAGCACCTTGTTCAGGTAACTCTTAAAAGCAGGGTTGCGGAGTCGGAGGTAAAATGTCCGACCTTTCCAAAATTTCCGACTCCGACTCCCAACTCCGACCTTTCCAAAATTTCCGGCACCGACTCTGACTCCTTCACATAAAGTGAATAAAGCTTGGCTGTCAACAATTTTGTAGCAACTAGCACTCAATGGAAATCATGATGCACAGCAAGAATTCCCTGTTTCAATAAAAGTTTGAAAAGAAATTGTACCATTTCAACAGGAATTTCTAGCTTAGGAGTTTGATGTAAAAAATTATCCAATTGGACAAAAAAATCCGACTGCGGCTCCACCAAAAACCTCCGACTCCTTGCGACTCCGACACCGACTGCGCAACCCTGCTTGAAAGCTAATTTTATGAGTAACACCAACCAAAATGGTAAATGACGTTTTAGGAGCACTGACGCATTTTTCAACAATTCAGCATTTATTTTCTAGCTTATCTGGCATGAAAGAAACTTGCTGTATGTCGAAATAAGCATTTAGAAAATAAAACAAATATATTTTCTCTGGGAAACCCGCAAGGTGACTCCTGCCAAAATGGTAAAATTCTTATTCCAGGTGCAACTGAGGTTAACTGTGAGCCGCCCGCATGCGTCGACCAAAAGGCCGGACTTGTTCATGCTAAAATGGCATGGGAGACCAGATGTTGTACAACAGCGCCGATTTTGTTATCACCCTTTAGGATACCACTGCCATCTTGGCCGTAACCCCCTCCCTTATTCAAAAAACAAAACACAAAAGTTACGCATATTTCGATAGGACTGCTCGACAGAAGGCATCGAAAAAAACAGCTACTGAAGGAACCAAGTTAATTTCATTTATTTTATTTTTATCCTATTTGTAGGTTAATCACAGACTCACGGTCCATGTCACAAGGGTAAACGAATAACACAAGAGTACAAAAAAGGTATCTCATGGCGCCCTACAGAGTAGGTGTTAATGTTAACACACTATCAACACTGAGAAGAGCAAAACACTTTAACAGCACCCAAACTATAACTGCATTCACATGTAGTCATATAAGGATCCAGCAGTGGGAGAGAAATTAAGAAATTCTAACATCAGATTTCGAGGTAAACGGCCAACAGAAAAGAAATCAAAATTAATCGGATGGGGGTGGTCAGCAGCGCGCAGAGGCATGTACATTGTTTTGATCAAGGTTTCAAATGTTTTTTAAGACATTTAGCACAGCTATGTCCAACCCGCGACCCAGTCGAGGGATTTTGCGGCCCAGTTTAGGTTTTCGCTGTAGTAGAAATATCCTAGATGCTGACAACCTGTCCTTGTTTTGATAATCTTGAATTTGACAATTTTGATGCAGGTGGTCCTCAGTGCCACTTTATCACGTCTGTTACCATTGAAGTTAAGATTCAAAAACTTGCAGTATATTCGTTTAAGATCAACGTAAGTCATTCAGTGTGCGGCCCTGGTCAAGATAGTGGCATACTTTTTGGCTCAGTAAGCCATTTGGGTTGGACATAGCTGATTTAGCATGATACTGACAGCCAACTGTTTGTCACTGAATTTAAAGCAAGATTTGACAGTTGGCGTTTTACTTGTTATATATATTCAGTTTTTACATATTTGTCTTGCACATATCGCCTACATATTGAAAGTAATAGAGGAATCATGAGAAAATACAGAAAGCCTGAGGCACCACGAAGCACATGGAAGGTTTACCGTTTTGGTTGCTGCGCAAAGGCAATACTGATAAGGCGCATACACCGAAACAACGCACAAGTACCGCTTCAGTTTGTCACTTTCATACAGGAGCGTTACATACTTGAGAAAAAATGAAGATTTATAGAAAGCATCAGACATTTGGAGCGATCGGATAAAAAAGTTGGATGAAGATGCGCGACGTTATAAAAAGCAGTACAGATTATACTTTGTAAAAACCGGTAGATATAATAAGTGTGTTCCAAGGCTTTTTACAACTTAGTTGAAAACTGATTTAGACCAAGCTGTCTAGAGTTTCCTGATCAGGTTTTAAAACGTTTGTAATGGGGAAATTCGGTTGAGAAGCTCATCAAATATATATATCGCCTGAAGTTTGGGGGACAGACTGAACTTTTGCGACACCTTATGGCAATTGAACGCAATGTTGTTGCTCACTAAGTGGTGATAAAAACTTAGCATACAATGTTTTCACGCATGGTTGCACAACAACTTGGGCGTACTCTCGAGTAGTTAGATTTCGACGCGCATGTTTTGCCCTTGTTTGGAGCAAATTTTGTATAGAAACCGCGCCGCGTGCTTTTGCCGAAGGGCGTAGCGCAGTGACAGCATCGTGAAGCGTAACTGAGCATGTGCGTTGTTTCGCAGGTAGTTGCTGTTACAAAGAAAGTTTCTTGCTGTAGGAAAATAACATTAGCGCAAATAAAAGGCAGTGCAACAAGGATATTAGCAAGCTCAGAACCGAGAAGCAAATTTGAATGAGCAAGCGAGTTTCATTCGTATCGCCCGCGGAAGATTATTGTCCAGAATTCGAGGTTGCGTGTTAAAAATGTCCGTAGTTTATCTCTCCATGTAAAAGCTTGTATTGGAAGCAGTGCTTAGGGTTTGTGAGTTAATTCCAAAAAGAGCAGATGCTTGCTTAGGCAGTGCAGTCCAGGTCAATTGCTAACAATTCAGAACAACTTGGTCATTGTTAGCAACANGCTGAAGCTAACGACTGCAGTCCCAGCCTGCTGAACAGGATTTCAAGATCCAAAATGGACCAAAAATGCAAATCGTTCATAAAAATATGCCAAAATACTTAGCTATCAGTTTTGAATGAACCAGAGGAATTATGGCAAAAACACAATCTTGATACAGAAAGAAACCTAAAATTATTGCATACATATTAATAATTGTTAATCTCAAAATGTGCCATACAAATATCTCAAAGTACAAAACCCTTTATAATAATACCTATAAATTTTTGAAACAATACAATACAGGTAATTAAAACAAACATGCGCTATGCCATACACTGTTATCACTTTGAAAACGTCAAAATTCCACAGTGTCTGTTACAAAATTCAGTCACAGAAAACTAGTAGGTTTTCCAGGTTCAGATTGACCAGTTGCGCCAAACCGNTAGTCAAAATAAGCTAAACAGGCCGAAAAAAATCTCAAAGTTCGTGCTGAAAGCAGCCAGGTTTTAAANAATGCCAAACAACACCTTTTTTACCAACACAATTAANGGCCAAGAACATGCCAAACTACGACGTACATGACAAAAAGTATTTTCTCATGCCAAACCACTTTGAAAAAGGCCGAATTTCAGGAATTTGGCATTAAAAATGCCACCCTGGCAACCTTGCTGCTGAAAGATAATAATGCGCAAATCTTAGGTAACACCGCTTTTACACCACAATCTCAGTGGAAGAACACAGTCCTTTTGAGTCCTGTTTAATGGTATGCTAGCCTGCTCGGTGTTCTTAATAGCATAACTACTTTGTAGTTAGTCCACACATCTTCAACTTGAGAACTCAGAAGTCTTGGCTGCAGAATTTGTGGAAGGACTGGGTGGTCATTTGCCTGCAACAGAATTTAAAAGTTTTACTGGAATTACTTTTATGCTGTTATTATGTTTAAGGAAAAACTTTGGTAGTTAAGTCGTTGCGACGAGTATGCGGTCGTTTGCTTAAATTTAAACAGAATTTCTAGCATCTGCATTATTAATCCCTCGCTTTGCTTGTCGCGTAGATGCTTGCTGTAGCTGGCTTCCTCGTTTCTGCGTTTGGAGCTTAGTCAGGATAGCTGAAAAGGGGAGCAAAACATTTCTGCACAGAGGGTTTACAGAAAGCATAAAAATAACATACTGAAGACAAAGCTCACAGAAAACGCAGACATTCGGAAGGTGATGGCTATTCATTGAAGAGAGGTAAGTAACGGGCAGGAACACTGGTTAATGCACTGAAGATGGCTAAAATCGGATCAAACTTGCACACAGGCCACTTGTGCAGTGTTTTTACTACATTGCAGACATTAAAGACTCGTCCGGTCGGAAACTTTATTTTGTACCCCGCAATGGCGAAAAATTGGTTTTTGAGATCGACAACATGGTTCTCTGCTCTATGGTGTCAAGACAAAATACCATCAATGAAAATACAAAATTATAAAAAAAAAACAGATTAGGGCGTGACAGACCAAAGAAAAAACAGAAAGCAATCGAAGGCAAGGATACACAAACATTAAATCATATACACAACATTAATTCACATAGCACAGGTGATGGTGGGCAAGCAATGGGTATACACAGGTGATGGTGGGCAAGCAATGGGTGAAGAGTTAAGGTATGTACAGATGAACAGGTGAGGCACGCACGTAGGTCAGAGAAGTAATTGACAACAGAGATTGAGGCAGAAAGTAATGCAGCAACCATAACGTTACAGAACAAAGACACGTAGCAAAGGCAAAAAACAATGTTTATCCACACAAATCGTAAAGAAGCAATACAATTTCCCACGGACCATAATGGGGTACCATCGTTTCATGTGTGTCCCACCACACCAGGCACATGGCATCACCAAATGGGGTTCAAGAAGCAAGGGAGGAAACAGACTACAAAAAGTTTAGCGATAAAACATTATCCAGTAAATGTTCAGCACATGAAAAACAAAATGAAGTTAGTTGATGAGTGGAATATATATTTCTAGAAACGATAACATTTCATTCATAATGCCATGACATATACCCATCTATCACCAGTGGCGTAACTAGAGGTTTGAGCCAGGGGGGGCAAAGCTTAGCGGGAGGGAGCCCACTTGTCACCGTAGGGGACTCACCAGCCAAATCTCAGAAAAAAAGTTAAGAAATAATAGTGAATCTCTGGATGCCGTGGATGTCTATACTAGCTAAAAAACGAAAACACCCCGAAAAACGCAAAAAAACAACCAGCTAAAGGATACTAAATATTAAAATGTCAACTAAAGGGGGCTCAGTTTTTACATTTAGCTTGCTAGGGGGGGCGGCTTGGCCCCCTGTCCGTTACGCCACTGCCTATCACACATCTAACGTCGGAGTCATGGCACTGACATAATTCTCCACAATTTAGCTTTACTGTACGGTGTCTACTGAAACCTGCATACTCATGTAAAGATAGACACAATAGAGTATTCCCAAACTTTTTAGGCCATACCTCACATAATCATCTCGAAAGTCGTGCTGTCACCCTGGGAAATATAAATTTGAATGTCTAAACAACAAACGCCTATTTACGCAGAAGAAGCATATTTCCGCAATCAAACCTAATTCTCAAACAGGCTATACGATGGTCAAGATAGTTAATTAATGAGCGAAGTAACACTGCACAAGAGGACAACAAAGGTCACAGAAAGCACAAGCATTCGGAAGGAAATAGCTATGCATAATGCACTGAAGTAAAGGCAAGTGGGGGGCAGTGATACTCGTCAGTATGCTGTGGACAATCAAAATCAGATCAAACCTGCACACGGCCCAATGCTCAAATCATCCCGCATTAACGTCAAATTGCCGCAACGCGGGGCCTGGCGGAAGCCCCACGTTGGAAATCATTGACCTTACGTTGGCCTGATTTAATTCAATAATATTTATACCAGTTTTTTTAAGGAAAATGTTAGGTACCCGGTATGGACTTGTAGGGACCCGATTCCTCTGATTCTAGGGACCGGATTTTCTTTGATTCTAGGAGCCCGTTCATAATTTTCTCTGATTCTAGGGACCTGATTTTCAATTCTAGGGACCCGAATCGGATCCGTAAAACACCTCTAACAAAACCTGCTTGTACGATACATGTTGTGAACGTTATAATCTCACGTTTTCAGGATGCTGTTTCGAACGCCAACGCAGTTGGTGGAAATTACACTGAATCAATTTGTGTTTTGCCCGAATGGAGTTATTAAAGAACTCGCTAAACTTGCGAATGNNCACTGCCATAAGGCGTGTTTAGAAGAGATGCACTAAAGGACGTTTTCAAAAGTTTTACAAAGCTTCCAATGCTGCTAATTACCAACAANTTTTGTCAAAACTTTTTCGGCAATTTTAGAACGTTTCGCCTGTGTACGGTGCGTATAATTAACGCTAGCTTGCCTATGCAACACNAAAGTTACTTTATATTTTATGTGTAGAAAAGATGTCCCTTTCGGTAAGAACTGTTTCTTTCGTGTCAATGCACGCTCAATGTTACTTTCAGGAATCAAAACATTAAAGCTTTCAAGGATTGTTTGATGTTAGTGTTTGCTACTCGTTATTTTGCTAATATTTTATTGGAAGGACTTTTCAAGCGTAGAATGGCAGGCCAATAACCCAAGTATTTACACAACTGAAATGAACTTCCTCGACAGCTCATTGTATTTTTTCATTGATTCTTGCAGAACAAAAGCGCTTGTACATTGTTTACTGAGTTCAAACTCACAAGTGTTTACTGGGTCGTTTGGGCTATTAATCCACATTACGCAGTATTGCTAGTTTCTTGAAACTCTCGAAAAAATAATTTTCATAGTAACCGACACGCACACACGTTATTTACGTATGTTGTATTTCGAAATTAAGTGCCCCACCCATTCTTGTAGATTTTGCATCCATTTTCTTTATCTATTATTTGGTGCGTATCGTCGATCGTCACAGTGATTGGCGAGCGGGGTTCTGTTGCCATTTGCGAACCTTTTAAATGGTGGTTTGTCAGAAAAACAGATTTTTGGGAAAAAATTTTCATAAAGCTCCTGATGTAATAACAACTGTATATTTTGAGTCAAATATGTGATTTACGTTGCCTATTGTCGACCAGATCATGTAGCTTTGGGAACAAGTGGTATTCGTAAAAGGTGCTGGACCAATAACACGTTTCCAAGAGAAATCCCAGTTTCGTACCAAACGTTTTTGTATTTGAAAAAGGTTTTTTATAAAAAAATCCTTTATTATTTAAATCTACGTATATTAGGCCTAAGATACCGCGTACTAGATGCATGTTCTTCAGTTTGAAACCTCACTGATTGCACTAAAGAGAAATCCTTTCCCGGGTCGACATGAAATCTTACTCTCTAATCAAAATGGGATATATAAGTCAACGAAGTTCAAATTGAAATTAAGGTCTAGAAAAGCTTTGACAAAATATTAAAAAGCGATTAAATCTTTAAAAAGAATGTTCACTGCGTATGCTACAGTCGTTCCAAACGCTGCAACAAATTTTATTGTAATTGTCGAAATTGATACTTTTTGTTTTTATGTAATTGTAAATGCAATTAAGATCGGAAGGAATATTAGCAACTGCAATTAAAGTCTACAAGTCATTTAGTTGATCTAGTTCCAATAAGTATGTGAGCCAAATGATTATGGTACTTAATCGTCATCGCTTTCGTATCTACCTAAAAATGTCGTGTTGCTCAGTGAAGACTATTTTTTCTGACATAAAAATTGTATCTGCTCAATTGGGAAAGAGCGGCTAGAAACCTGTGTGAGATAGATGAGGTCTGTGCTACATTTTGGTCATATGTAAAGTACGTCTCTTTCAGGCGTGATAATTAAATTATGTTGGTGTCTGAGTCGTGCAAACCTTCTGACCGCTCTGCTTTGCGTTTGTTCGCTTTGTAATCGAAAAGTTGTTCCATCGGATTTGCGCTGCTCGTTATTGCGTTTTGTAGGTTAGAGAGATTTAAAAAGAAGCACACATCTGAGTTTCAGCTTTCAGTCCACCGCCAATTGCTGTTAGTCAAGCAATACCAACATTTGTTTGTCTTTTACAGTACACAGAATGATTTTTGTGCAGACTCGGTGACGTCTGTGTCGCTGACTGCTGCACACTGATGAGCAAGGCGCGAAATCCGCCTTGCAGTCAACGTATACTTTTCTGGAAATGATAATTTGCTCTCTAAATTCGAAATTCATGCAAGTCTACGTTGATGCGGTAGATTTCTTTTGAAATTACCGTTAACTTTTGTTGCCCCACAGTCGCTGAACGGGGAGTTCACCCGTGGAATAAAAACGCTGGACGCCAACTGGTTGTGACAACGAACAAGCATTTATCTGAACCCATAAAACTGCCAACGACCATTGTACGTGTTGCATACCTGCTTCGCTCCACCTGCTGTAAATTAAGATCTATCCGAGTCGCGATCACAAGTGAAGCTAGACAAAAGTGTTTTGGAAATACAATAAAATAGCAACTGGGATTTTTAAAAAACAATACTGTAGACCAGGGTCTCCAAACTATAGCCCGCGGGCAAAATGCGGCCCGCGAAGCTATTTCATACTGGAAAAGGCATTTTGTCAATAACAAAAAATGATATAGGCCAATTTACGTGAAATTGGTTTATTTGATAGAATGGAACATACACCGAAACAGTCACATCACGTAAGATGTTTGGCTCTCGAACTGTTGTGTAATTGCTCATGTGACTCTCGGACAAAAGCGTTTGGAGACCTCTGCTGTAGACAAACTAACGAAAGTATGTTTCGCCTTCAAGCTTGGCTTGAACAATTTTGTGGTTTGTTTGGGTCAAGTCCCACCTCAAATATGAGTCAAAGTCATCCTGCAGCGATGTTGCGTCAAAGAAATGCAATTTTATGTCATTAGCAGAGTTTTACGATACATCTTGCTCGCCATGTGCCGACGACCTCCTGCAAGCAGGGCAGTGATAGTGAAAGCTGTCAGTTCCCCTACAGAAAATGGTTTCTTGATTGATTAGGCGGGGTACAGCGAACGCGCTTTCAAATGCTCTGTCATAATTAATTGATGCGTCGCAAACTCATGCTTGCCAATAGCTTGCTCCAGCCAGTCGCTGTTGAGGTTGCCGCAGTCGCTGCACGACTTGTTATTGCTAGTCACGCAACACTGCACAAAAAGCAGCACGCTAACAGCAGCACTGCGTCATTAAGCAGGGGCAAAACAGCTCTCATGGTGTGTCGCTACGTTTCGGGGCAATAAGAAGTTAGACACTATTCGGAAGTGCTATTTGTTTCGATTTGATTCTTTTGTTTGCTATTTTAAGCAGCAGCTCAGACTTCAATCGAACACTTTTTCATATGTCGCCCCCTCCATGGCTCCTCTATGATCTGAGATTTCCAGCTGCAGGTTCATGCCTTTCGCGAACTGTCAGTATCCTTATTTTGTTCTCTAAGACAGGGGTCGGCAAACACCGGGGCGCAGCCCGGTGCTGGCCCGTGAAGAAATGGTTACCGGGCAGTCCGGAAGCAAAGACAAATTGGTCCAAAATTGACTGGAACGGCTGACATGAGAAACACATTGCGGGTGCCATTGACTACCACAACCATGCAGGTCGGAGCATGTTATTGCGGCAAAGCAAATCCAGATCTTTCACTGAATCAGTGCCATGATGACTTACGAGTTGTAGTAAATTTGCATGTGCCAAACATTCATTATTTTATTGAGGGCCGGTCCGCAAAATAATGCCAGGCTGGAACCGGTCCGCAGTGCGAAAAAGTTTGCCGACCCCTGCTGTACTGTACATATAGAGACTATAGCTGCTGCAATTTTCGGCAGGTATTTCATAGTTTTAGGTTAGCCGGAAAACGGTAACGTGGTAGTACGGCCATCCTTAGTGTAAGGCGTTGTGAGAGGAAATTCGATGCAATATATCGTTGATCGGATTGCCCAACGGATTTAATTCCCGCTCTTAATTTCGGTATTTAGCAGCAGATGAATTAGTTGTGGTACTTTCCGTTTCAGCAACAGTTACAATACNGCGAATGTGCTCTATACTAAATACCGCTTNTAGTCAAAGTTGTCACATTCGTTTGTGAAGTGTTGGCAGGTTATAANGTTCCTTTAAAAGTGGGGTAAAGTCGCGTTAGGTTAGCATATCAAAAACTGTTTCTTTTCAGTAGTGGAAGTGGGCAATATGCAGAGAGACGCAGTTAAAGTTTGAGAAGCTATTTAGTACTCCGGGTTAAAAACTGTACGTCGACCTTCGATGNCATCCCGACGTATTATGTGGAGAGCGTATTATCATTTTTTGACGAACAGCCACTTNAAAGTCAGTTGCGAAGTCTATGTTTGCAAAATAAAGCGTTCAATTTGCTACATTTGAAGTAACTCTCTCTGCAAGAACTTCTGCAACGCTTAAAATTGGTTGCGTTCTCAACGTTGAGCCATCCATGCACGCAGCATTTGTTCATTTAACGCGCAACGCAATGCCGGCAATGATCGCCCAGAGCAAAACGGCAGAAACGTCCACAGAAAATTCAGTCAGGGTCGCCTGAACATACCCACCAGTTTTTCTCGACAATCTTCAACCAAGCAGTTTTGCTACAGAGCTTGAGAAGCTGAAAGTCTGATCGCTGTGGCAGGGAAGGCTGTAGTGCAGGTTTCAAGCTGTGCGTTCCGCTGATGAGATAGCGAAGATCTGAAGGTTGAATGCTTAGTATACTGCATAGCGTTTTTAAGAGACCTGGTGGTACAAGATCCTGGACTAGCTGGCTGCTATGCAGCAGTAGCAGTACTCCAGCCGGCTGATATATACGTGCGTATTTTCAGTTGTTCGTCACAATACTGTGTAACGATTTGCATAGTTCTAATAGCAACGCCTTTTTGGAGAGCTTCAACTGGAAAGTTTTTTTTCTAAGAAAGTTCAAATTTCGTTGATTCGGTAGTCACAACCTGGTGTTTTTAGTCGGTTTTCAAAACGACTGTCAGTCGGTCCATAATACCAGTCGCTTTGAGAATGCTCTCGTTTCACACCGATACCCATTGCTTGCGTTGCGGGTGGGGCAATTGAAGTTCACATTTTGTGGCAACAGGTTGAAAAGAACGTCTTGTGGCGTGTATTGTCTAGGATAATGGAAATGTACTTCAAGACTTTTCAGCACAACAAGATTCTAATTCTAAAGGCTTGAGAAAGCAGTTTTCAATTTTACATACAAATGCAATAACAGGAAAACCATTGAACTTTGGCAAATGGAAGAACCGCCAAGACAGTGTTACGTATAAACTGGTTCTTGTTCAGTGCTTGCGCTGTATGAAAGGTCCGGATCGAGACATGTTTGTGACTAGGAAAGCTGCAAAGCGGATGCACTGATTTCCGGTATCAAGCCGACCATGAAGTGTGGTTGTGGTATTATTTCAATCCGCAATTAAGCAATTGTTGAACCAGGATACGTTGCAAGATTTCTCACTGCGAAGTACAGGGGACACAAGAAAACATTCGCTGAAGCAACACCTCCCTCAATAACTTTGTTTCTTTGTATCTTTTTTGTCCCTGCATTTTTAAACACGAAGTGCCAGTGAAATTAGTCATGGAAAACACAAACTGTTAAAACAAACTCTTCAACGCACCACTAATTTTTATGTGGCTAGTCAGTTTGATAGTTCGGGCTAGTCAGTTTCAAGGTCCGGTAGTTGATTTGTTGTGTTTTTAAAAACCAAACCACGTCGTTAAGTATTTTAATTGTGTGCCATGAGTTGTATTTTTTGTCGTCAAATGCCTTTTCAACAATTTCCGAACACTAGTTGTCGTAATATGAACTTCTTCGAAATAGCCTTTTTTTCACTCTGCGCAATAAAATTTGTGAAAAATTACGATGTTAGCATTTGCAGATGTTGAAATGTCCACCTAAATTTAAGCACCAAAATCAAACGGCTCATTTTTTGCATGGCAACTTCTTATCAAGCCATGACGGAGTTGCTAACCCGGCGGTCTGCAAGACTAAAATAGATTGCCCAAGTAGACGTTTCCTTTCAAACACTTCATCGAAGAAGAAATAGTTGGAGTCCGTGTAGTAAAGGCAATTTCTCCAACGTTTGTTAAAAGCTGCCGGTCAACAGCTTGGTGCCCTGACTTAGATTGCAGAAATGAAGTCGGCCGGAACGTACAAAAACGACATAGAAACAGCAGCAGCATGATGTAGAAAAATAGCCTCTGGAGTTCAGTTTCTGCTTATGTTTGAGAGCCGTAGAGAAGACGTCTATGCACAGCACCCGGTTCCCTGTGCTTAAAACTTCGTCGCAATCGCAGCAGCTAGCCTTGCAAACCGAAATGATCGCATTTGAAGTTCTTGTTGTAATGATTTACCGTTTCAGTTGTTAAGACGGAAACGGCAGTAGCATTTAATCCTGCACATCAAATAAGCGATACTGCATGGCGCTGTCCAGTTCTCGATTCACAAACTATTGTCTGATGGCACCCTGTCCAAGAGAAACGTCGCGGAAATACTGACTGCGCAAAAGTGTGTGCTTGTGCAATTTGTCACTTTAAATTCAGCAAAAGGTTTTGTAACTAAATAATTCATAATGGCAACATGTGCTTTCGGGTGCTTTTATGCGACTACAGTGGCAGTAGGATTCTTCATTCGCAGCTCATGCACGCTGCCAAGATGGTATTAAGGTTTATGCTCTGTTGCGACGCTGAATATTTCATGACGCTTCAGCGGTATTCCCAGGGTTCCTACGCAGCCTTGAAAGTATGGAAAAAATTTGTCATTTTCCAGTCTGGAAAAAAAATTTTAGGCCTGTTAGGATGGAAAAAGAAAACAAATTTCCATACTTGATTTTCTGACATACAATTTTATTAAAGATTGATATAATTTTACTTATATCGTTTTAAATATTATAGTGCCTCTATTTGACCTGGGTAGGTCATACGGAAAGGGTAGGTCTGGAAAAAGTCCGGAAAATGTCTGAAAAAATTCTGGAAATTTATTTTCAAAATTGTGTAGGAACCCCATATTCCTGTCGTTTGATTAGAAAGGATAGTTTTTCAAACCTTCCGGCAGTTTCTTTTTGTTGAAAACCAGCAACAAAGCTTTATTTTAAGGTCTGCTGCTGGAAGGCCTCAATTAGCCATATGTTGTCTCACAATTTCTTCTGGTAGCTGTTGCGTTGACGGATATACGTGGCAAGGCCGTCGATCTGCACCACCTGCAATTAGCGCTTGACCTTGTCAAATAAAACCAGGACAAAATGCTTTCACGTCAGATGTGCATCCACATATAGTAAACGTTCCGTATCAAATTTCATGAAAATCGCTAGAAACAGAATTGTTTAACGCGCCATTTGCTCTCCAGCAAAGATTTGAATGGGGCTGTAGCTTACGCAAAGGCAAGAGGTGATTCAAATAGCAAGTTCCAAACGATTTAACAGCAGTAGTGTCCCCCGTGATTTTCCAACACTTAATGTTTCTGGCGCAGGTTAGGTGTACTCACTAAGCACAAGGGAGTAAAATGTCTAAGATAAAATTTTTTGTGGTCGGTTCAGTGTATCTTGCCCTGTTTTCATTTTTGTCCGTAAGAAGGTGCTTTTGTGCATCCGAACATGTGCAGTTTGAAAAACTGATTGATGCTTGACTTTGTTTCGCCGAATTATTGGTGGATTTTTATGTATACTAATTGAAATTTGAGTGTGATTCAAATCAGGGAAATTATATGCAACAAATGAAGAATAACGGAACATGTCACCGAACCGTATACGCTGTATATAAATGTGTTTTAAGTTGGTTTTAATGGAACATTGCAACACAACTGCGATGTGTATATTTGGTAAATTGTTGTTGGAAAGATGTTTAACTTACCCCTGTTGCACTACGCACAAATGACAGTGAATATATTGTTAAATTCCACAAGCCGGGTTTGAGTAACAAAAAGCGATACTTTTTGCCTCAACTTGAAGCACATAAAAATCGCTGAGTGCATTTTTGGGCCTTGAAATTAGCGACAAGCCGAAGTCTAGTTTGTGCTTCTTGCCCAGGCGTGTACGGTGAAATTTTCTCGCAAGTCGCTCAGCGGCAGTGGATCCACCTTTCAACCCCAACGATGGAGAGGCACTCACAGTGCCATCTCATATCCACTCTTCTTACTCCAAGAGACGCTCGTTGTCCTTGTCTGTGGACAAGGCGCGAATTGTGCAGGGCCGGTTAACAAAAAGTCTTGAGGCTGTAGTTTTTGCTCCGTGTCGCTGCGAAATGCCATCACAGGACGCAGTGCACGTGCCGTGGTGTCCGTCCGCCTAAAACCTGCAATCAGCTTCATGCTTGAGCGAAAAGAAAATGCGGGCCAGCGAAACGTAGTAATCGCATGCATGTTGTTTTGATAGCTTTGCCTTGCGTGCTCTGCTGCACGCGTTGTATCGCTGTCCTACACGTCCTGCTTCGTGTCAGCACGAGCGGAAAGGCACGTAGATAGTACGAAACCGCGAAAAGACGGTTGCACTGCAGGAAATGCACAATGCAACATCATAGCATGCCGACACAAGCGTCAACCATTGAATCTTGACTTGAATCACTGCAGCCCTGCCAATGATTCCGTTATCCCTAAGACAATATTCGCATTTTACCGCGATAACCATAGCTATTGGCCCTGTAACGTGCAACGTCAAAACATCAGGTGGGGAGAATAGATTGTTACGAAAAGAAGCATGGTTACTATATAGTGAAGACAACTGGGAATTTTGTGACTAATTTCACTTTTTATGTATCGGTGCCACGTAAAAGATGGCATAACGACTTACCTGACGGCCATCTTCCCAACTGCACCACTTGTTTGGCTTCAGCTGTCCGCTTACGTTTTTCTGGCTTTGCAAGCGCCGTTCCGGACGGCTGCCAGCCACGTGCATCTTCTTGCGTTTAAANCGTTCTGCCGCACGAACATGAAACCGGTGTTAGGAACTGGCGCTTGCCTNAAAAGATCGATCAAAAACCGCATTTTCGGGACGCCGAATACCAACTGCAGAAAAAATCAGCGCGAACGCTTCTCGCCCGTAATTGTAGGTTGTGTACTGTACATTTGAAAATGAATTTCAGCGCCAACGTTGACGACTGGTTATCGTTATCAAGCAGGATAAAGAAGTGGTTTTTCCATATTGTGCATAAGTTAGGTCTCAACAAAACAAATCCTCATTGTTCACCAAACCCAACGTATGCAGTCCTTCCTACTTCTTATGGTCAATTGACGCATTGACATCTGCGAAGCGTTTTCGGCATCAGGGTAGCTGTACCTGAAATAATCAGCTCATAAATTGCAGTGAAGGAAATTTATAATCTCGACATTTTTTTCAGGAACGTTGTGATTTCCAGACGCGTGAGTGGCATTGTCGGAGGTAAATGCTATATGTACTTTGAAGATTTTATGGTTGAGCTACAAGCTGTTGCCAGCAAACAGCATGAAGGCCGGCTTATTTAGTGTGAAATTTCATGTGAATAATTCATTACTGTGAAAATAATACTGCCTTTAGAATGTTGGCTGCAATCACCTAAAAACAAAAAGCGTTTGAAACTAACTGGAAAGGATGTGGAAAAAGTTGACCTCTCACCACGAAAACGACCAGACCAACCCGCTTTTAAATGAACTTGCAACGAAACTATATTACATCATTGCGTATAACGAGCAAGGAAAAGCGATTTGGACGCCACGGTGGTGCGCGTAAGCTCACTTGCACCCAATCAATGCGAATACAATCAGGCAGTGTAAACTTCCAAGCTACTCAATCACCTAAAATGATTTGAAAACATTGTTAACCCAAAACCAGGAAATAGGTAAAATTAAGTCGGTCGGTTTGAAAAACTTTCCGTTACGTTGCATCATTCAAATTTAACCGAAAATATCCGTTGGTAAGCTTGAAAAGTTTGGTTCATACTACCGACATTTTGTCTTTGCTCAGCGTTTAATTTGGAGTTGAACGACAAAACTCGGCCAGACGTTGCTCATTGCGAATGGCAGTGCCCAGCTTGCGGTTGGAGTAGTCGTTCAACGCGATCGATTTATGTTTTTTCGGGACCACGTGCAGAAAACGCGGTCACGAGTTCGTAATGGACGGCGTAGTTTCGCTCATAGAAGGATGCTAGCTTGCAGCAAGGCCTCCTAGATCCAGTAGCCCTGTTGTGAATGATTTAAGAATGTTGCAGCGGTGAATTGCAAGCGAATGTTAGTTGTCAACACAGTCGAAAGAAGGTGAGTTGTGTGGGTGAATCCCATCCGGTTCAAGACTGTTTTTGTTTTAACCGATTTGACCTAGTTCAGGAGAAAGACACATTTATGAGGCTAAAAATGCGCATGCTGATGTTGCCACTGCGTGACGCATTCCTGTAAAAGGCGGAAGTGGCAACACCAAAGAGTAAGATTAAAATGCTTCTGTGCTGGCGTTTTCACTGTCAGTGCTAATTTACATTTAGGCATCATGGTTTAGCTGCTTCAAAATATGTACATACTACATTGGGCAATTGCAACAACTTTCTTGTGCACAACTCCTAATGCACCACTCAGTGCTATTCGCTCACCCAGCACACTTTCAGCAAGGCCTATGAATCAGGCGGCCGGGTAATCATAATATATTATCTTACTTAGTATAGTGAGGAAGCTGAACATGCTGCAGAAACTGCCGAAATAGAACATCTAAACAGGTAAAACTTGGAGTTGAAAATTATGCTTTGCGTAACATTTCACCTGCTCTTGTTGCAGAATCACTTAGCGCTGTGTTAGGTTTCATACATTTGATCAACAAGTATGAATCCACCGTGTGCAAAATGCAACAAAACGGTTTACCCAGGTACGTTTTTGGACGCATTGCTTAACATTAATGTAGTTTTGAACTGAAATTCAATTATTGCGCTTATTCCGATTACAGGCTTCGCTTGAATTGGGTTTGCTTTGAATCGTTAGTAGTTTTGATTGCAGTTTTTAAGGTTTAACGTGCTCCATCTCATCGGAACCGTGGATTAGAAGTAATTGGGAATTCGTCGACACAGAATCATTGCAAGTACTGGTAGTGCATTTGTAATCTTGAACTATGGACTGTGACAGAAACGTCATAAAAATGTATTACCAATATCAGTAGCAGAACCGTCACCAGAAAGTTTTCAATAGGGGGGATTTGCGTTTGTGCAACCGGGGGGATTGACCTTTACCAAAACTCCATTGATTTATAGTGTTTCACGTTGCAATTTGTGGGGCTTGTAGCTTTGTTTGTTTAGGGGGGCTAAGCCCACCAAAGTCCCCGTGCCGACGGGACGGATCAGTAGGTCAGCAAAGGCTTTCAACTTCAGTCAGTAAGGACTTCTTCCTGCCCTTGTTAGGTTCAAAAACAGAAAACCACGCGTATTCAGAATACGTCTGTCTGAAGTGATGCTACCTTTGGCCTTTTCTCGCAGTTCCGTACCAATGCCGCAACTTGATTTTTGTCGAAATTCCTGACCACTGTGGTGGCCTGCGAATAGGATGCTCTTCACAACACTGACCTGTTTCTCAAAATTAAACCACCCCGAAATCATCTATTCGGGATGTAAGAACTGGTGCAGAGTTGGCTTGAGACGATAGGTGCAGTGCTCCCTGCTCACACTTCAGACTGCAGGACACTCGTTCACGCCAGATTTTGATGCAACACATAACAGCTAGTAGCTGAGATTTAATGATTATTTTGAAAACTGAGACAACCTACCAACACTTTCATTTAGTGTTCTGCTAATTTACAGTCCCACTGACGACGGCTGCCCTATTAACTGTGACAGAATGTAACTGTGTATACAGTTATACTCACCAGTTGAGATTAGATACATTTGGTCAGTTGTAACCTAGTGCACTGGTTCGTGTGAGATGAACCAAAGGTGTCTCCGTCTGGAATACAAGTATCGTAATCCTATTCATGTGCCCATTAAAAAATGTACATATTGCATCGCAAGTTTTCTGAATTTTTTGCGTGGTTGCATCTTCGTCAGCTTTGAGGAGAGTTGTATTGTCAAAACTCTCGTGACAGCGAAAGGTGTGCGCACAAGGACGTAGTCAGCAGTGACGTAACTAACGGGAGGCATGGGGGCGAACCTCCCCACTGACAAGGTAAATGTAAAAACTGGGCCCCCTTACGTTGACATTTTGATATTTAGTATTCTTTAGGTTGTTGTTTTTTTTGCGTTTTTCGGGGCGTATTCGTTTTTTTTTTTATCTAGGATGGACATTCACGACATGCAGAGATTCGCTATTATTNCGTAACTTTTTCTGAGTTTTGGCTAGTGNGCCCCTTACGGTTATCAGTGAGTCCCCTTCAGATAGGCTTTGNCCCCCTGGCTCAAACCTCTAGTTACGCCACTGGTAGTCAGTCATAGCTTAACAAAATCCTAAATCAAATGCAATACGTTAACCTATTNAGTTCCATTTAGTTGAACCAGCTGCTGCACACGTNGTGGAACTGCATTGTTTTACAGCCGAANCCGCGATGTTTGCCAGGCAGAGTGTTGCAGCTAGTGGTTTCGCTTTTATCAAGCTACGCTTGTATGAAAGGACGTATGCCTGCGTTTTGTATGTTGACTTAAAATGCCCAACACTTTATCGATATTGATTGATTAATAACAATGGATCCCGCCAATTCGGTAGCTCCATCAGGAATAATTGACAAGCCCTGACGCAACCAAAAACAACTTTGGGTTGCGGTAGTCTTCGTCGATGCGTTTGGCTAAATAAGGTAATGGGTTTTTCTTGAACGATCATTGTAAAGTTCCAAAGCTGCTAGTTTGTCGTATTTTGCACCTATGAACCTATTTTGGTGTGCTATTGGGTAAACGTTAATGCGTGAAAGGTGATCCAGGATTAAAAATACCCATTGTCTGGCTTTGTGTTGATGCCGTGGATAATTGTGTACCTCCCTTCATATGTCACGATGTTCGTAAATGTTGTAACTTCTTTTCTTTGATACACTGGCCTCTTATTGTAGTAGGGGGATAAGGTGCCAAATGCGTACTGCAGTTTTTAACGTTCTCAAACATTCACTCGCACCCGTTGGAATGCAACGTTAACACCTTTTCAGCTTAGCTACTCCGTAACCTGCAGCTGCTATTGCTGGCAAGCCGGCAATGTCTACTCTTTGTGAAGTGNTCGGAACTTCTGCTGGGGAACTTTGTGTTGCNCTGATTCCGTGGCATGATTCGCCAGTTTTCTGCTTCGTTTCGCAACTCTTCATGAAAACGCGTTGGGCTCACACGCGTCACCAGGTTTTGTTTGATGGAAGTTAATAAAATAACATTGGTTCGCGATCAGCAAACGACAGAAAAGTGTCATCACCCATTTTTACCAAGAGGGCCGCCAATTAGAAATCTTCTTCGTGGTTTGAGCGAGTTGTTACTGTCCGCTGCTAGGCCTCAGTAGATTTCGGGGCAGCTGTTGAGCAGCCATTCGATTGTCTGATCGTCCAGAACCGTCAAGCCGTGTAGTCCATGGGGAGGTCGATAGATTGGACACTGGAGGTTAATATCGTCGACGGTGTGTTCTTGTGCACCACACCCACATACCCCATTTGCGCAAGCAGACGCGGAAACGTCCGACACCGGTGCGGAAGCGGGTAAGCCGAACCCACACTGTTCTCGTAAGGGTAATTCCAGGAGGGTGGATGCCGGCGTCGGGGATGAAAGTACGGAGTCTCGTAGTGTTGTCCGACCTCTCCGCCTTCCATCGGTGATCCGTCCAGAGCTTAGAAATAAGGAGACCCGGCAAAACGGGTCCCTTCTGGCGACAACCTTGGTCTGGAACCCATTTCCGGAGGACGGTTTTTCCAACCTGGATGCTGGGTTACCAAAGGGTGACATAAAGGTTCTCAACTAAAAAAAACACTTTAAACCTCAAAATAATCTTGTATAAATGGCGAATATACTGCCAATTACCAACCTACAGGCGGCCCCTAGCCAGGTCTTAAGGTTTGGGGGGGAAATACATTTTAGGGGTCAAGAGTCTTGTTTTTATTGTATGTTTAAAACATATTTTTCTGGGCACAGCAAAATTTGGTGATCACTGTCCCCGAATGTCCCCCGTGGTGGCTGCGGACCTGTCAACCTAATTGACGGAAGTGCGACAAGCCTTCGATTGCACGCCAAGAATGCCACGCCCAAAAACGTCAGAAACTTCTGCTGTGTAACAGTTGGTCATTGGCGGCTCGTTCACGTTGTTGTAATCTGGATCACACGTCACTGACGCCATCTTTCTCACAAAGTAGTAATCACTTCCGGTAGCGTTCTGTTTGACCAAGAAGTTAAATAGAATGACTGTATTAACTAGTGGTTGTCATTATGGATAAATAGCGCAGTGATGGTAAACCAGTGTTAGGATCAACCGCTGCATTCAGTCAAGCACACAACAGCCGAGCGTAAAGAGACAACGGATTTTTTGACAAGTCACACAAATCCCGCTTGTGGAAAGTGCCTAAAACTCGAATGACTTTGGTATGCTGAAGAGTTTGTCATTGAACTGGTAAGGCAGGCGGGAAACGGAAAAGAGCTCTGGTGTTATCGTATTCACATCGCATGTGACCTGATTGCGAAGTCGTTGAACCAACGTGCTGCATGTAATCCGCACAGCAACTGATCCGTGAAGTACCGGACGCCTTGAATTCCAACGATGTGTTCATGCTCCAATGATTTTGGCGCTCTCAAACTGAGAACGTAGCAGAACCGCTGGACGGGATTGACAGCTGCACTTAATGCAGCGCTGGGTCCTATGCTTTCTTTTCACTGTTTCCCCGTGAAACTAACAATGCGTTGTAATAGCTCACATACACTTGATATTGCATTTCCTGAGAATTACATTTTCACATCTGAAATAGCGCATTGACATTGCGTCAGGGGTGGATCCAAGGGGGGCGATTGGGGAGATCGCCTCCCCCATAAAACCAACGAAAGTAACTTTATTCACTATGATTTTATACAATTCGGAAAACAGCATTCGCGATCTAAGGCCATTTTGCCCTCATTGTTTTGTCACAGCAGTATTGTGAAGTGTACTTCATCGCTCTTACAGTAGTGAACCCGTAATGAGACTTGACTAGCAAATATTACCGAAATCGCCCCCTCCCCAGTTCTCACATTTCTTTTTTTAGCACTACACCCCTGGGCATAGACATCCTCGACATCACCATAAACAAAACGCACCTACGCGTCGTTGTGTGTGTCAGCTCGTGCATTGTTCGCATGTACTTATACCTGCGTTATTTTATGTATCTGCATTCGCGCTGGTTTACACGCGCAATGACTTTATCGTTGCCGAACGACGGGATGGGCCGTCATAGTAGCACGATAGTCGCAACCACTGCGATGTGAAAAATTACATCACCGCATACTTTGGATGGTTTTCGAATGCGAGTGCCCATTTCAAGGGCTACTCCTTGCTGTTTCTCTTGAAGGGAGCGTCGTTTCTTTCAAACAATGGTGTTAAATTCTTGGCGTGCTGCATCTTTTGATGAACGCAAAGTAGGAGGCAAGCTACTATCAGGATCTGAAAACAAATAACGAAACGGTGTCGTTTCTCGCGGGTGACTTCTTCGCGCAAAGGCCTTGATATGCTGTTGGTCCCCGAAGGCATTTTTATCGGTCGAAGCAAGAAGTGATTGAGCACGCCGTCATAGCAACAGCACGTAAAAAATGTTGTTGGACAATTAGCTGGCATTCTGGTTCCGCTGCTCGTCAGAAAATTTCACTAAACACGAATCGATGAGTATTACTAGCACCGCCACGTGATACAAGACCCAGCGATTGTTGGCAAAGGTCAACCATACGCAGCTTGAACCAGCGGCTCGCTGTCCGCCTCGTATAAGCTGTGGTCTCGTTTTGCAAAGATTGCTAATTTGGATCGTGTGTTGGTGTTTTTCAGTTGAAAAGTTTAACTGTCTGGACAAAATATGGCACAAGGCGTGTTTTCGCTGCAAAACCTGCGACCTGAAACTGACAATGAATACATACAAAGGGGTGAGTAGCAAGAATCGATCCTTTTGCTTTTGCGTGTTAACAGTCATTTAATAGACTTCTTGTTACGCGTACATAAAGAAAAGTAGGATTATCAGGCGACAATACCTCGCAACTTTCATTTCACATCTGTTGGACATATTCGATCATTGACGAAAGAAATCACACAAGGCGCGGCTGACGTAACGCACTCGTACCACTCATCGGAAAACGATGTTCTAAGCAAACACAGACTTCTTGGTTTTTACCAGACCCGTTTGGTTCTTTACTTGCTGTTGGTAGCGTAAGTCATCACGGGTTGCCACAACTGACAGGTTACTTTTCCTTTATGGTTAAGGTCATTGAGAATGCAAGTGCTCATGAATTTATCAACGCTCTATCGCAGAATTACCAACCTCGTCGATCACAAACATGATGTTCCTGCTCTCGCATTGCTTTTTGCCTGCAATCAACTTTCCCTGTTATTATTTCGTGCAGCGCCTCTGGTTATTGTGCTCGACTTCAATGTTGTTACAGGCCTTGTGGAGTATTCCGGCGGAAAGTCGCGAAAATTCGTCAGTGGTAGCTCTTTGTAGAAGAGTTACTGGCACACCACAGTTTGGTTAAATCCCATATGTTTGTTTGTTGAGTGACAGTTAAAGTAGGCGCGTTTCATTGCGTTGTATTAGATGTGTGCAAACAAACAACTGCCTTGCTTCTATGCAGCAGGCATGGAAACCGTATGGTTGTAGCGGCTAGGATTGCTGTTAAACATTTTAAAATGTTTTGAAAGAACTATGCGCTCTAAATTTTTTACCCGGTGTAAACCAATTGTAGCACCCTCTGGAAGTGCCCCGCGTTTCATGTATAAGCAATGGAGATACTTTTGAATAATCTTTAAAGCGTTATTCTGTTCACGTACTAACCCGTCATAGCGTTGCATAATGTGCATTATCGAAGTGAGATGTCTTAAAGTGCCGGTAATGAAATCAGAATATGCACTTCATGTAACAATGGCAATTCACCTATGTTTCTTTCAGGCATCTTACCCTCTGCAATAGTTGCCAAACAATTTTAATCCAAATCAAAAACCATTTCGAATGTTTGCATTATCACAACCGGCTTGGTTATTTACTAAAAAGCTGGTTTTGCGTACATTTGACTGTTTCAACTTCTACAAAATCGGAAAACAATAGATGAAATTTACGCAACACTGCAGCGGAGGTAAGAGGCAGAATCAGGTTCGTAGGTTCGTGAGATTTATCCTTTTCAGTCCCGACGTCGAGTCCTACGTTCACCTTTGTTGCAAAGTTGCAGTACGTAATTGGCCACGTTCACCGCACGAGACGAGTTTTGGCAAAATGCGCAAAGACTGGCCGAGCCGATTTTGGTAATGCTAAGCTTGAAATGAGAAAGGGGTAACAATGATTGACAAAAATCGATTACTGAATCTGTTATTATTACTGTACAGGCTATTTAGAGTTCCTAATTTGCTTTTTCTATTTCAAAACATCAAACATTGCTTTTTCAGTCGTCGAGATGCAGTGGTTTCTTAATGTGGTTGTATCGAGTGATGGCCACTACGTCTGCATGAGCGTCGGAAGGGGCAGGGGTGCAAGGCACCCTTAGATTTTGAAATCTGGCATTTTCCGACGAAATTATTAACAAAAAAAGGTTGTTTTCTTACTTTCGAGAGGGTAATATGAACTTTCACCACTTTTGACCCCCTGGAAAAAAATTTTGGTTACCCCTGGAAAAATCCACTATTGACCCCCACTATGGAAAAAATCCTTCCGACGCCCATGCACGTCAGCAGCGCTCGTGCCGTCAAAACCAAAAACGGAATCCAAAACTCTGATGGCATCACATTTTTGAAACTTTGCTGTGGGAAAAGCCAGAGCGAGATTTTCCGTAAAAGTAACGTTACGAGATTCGTTTTGTAGTACTAAGGAACGAATTGTAGGTTTTTAAAATGGGCATGTATGTTTGACAAATGTAAAAAGTTGGCCAGTAGTGGTTGAATTTATGCGTTATCGCAAACCTTTCTCAGTCATAGCAGTTCATACAATAAGCACTTCACATGCCATAGCTTCGCTGGGAATAGTTCTACGGTGATTCACCAGTACTCCTAGCAATTGAGACAAGCTCCTATATGCGAACCCATTTAAAATAAAAACAAGTCAGTTATGTCTGCTGCAAATAAACAGTCACGTTTGGACGAGCTTTAATCTTGCTTGTATCATAAAAATCCGGTTGCTTGATCATAAAGACTGCTTCGTAATCTGTAGAGAGCAGTCCAGCAACCACTAGGCCACGAACCGGAATTAGTACGTGAGCCGCGAACCACGAAAATGCCCTTAAATGTTCAATTTCAACAATGATCGAAGTGTTCAGCGTTGTTCACGTGACAGACTTTGATAATATTTGCGCTCCCCCTACCCAGTAATGTATCACTGAAAGAAAATTGCCTTGAATCATGAAACCGTGTGTGCTGTGCAAATTAACATCGCCGCTGCCATTCTCTGCCCCGGCAAAGTGAAACAGCAACACCGTACATCCGCGCTGCATCCGGTCATACGCGGTCGTCGCGCACGCTCCAACGCTTTTCTGTTGTCACATACGTCTCGTTCAACGGTTATGTTCTAATCGCCTACGCTTAAAACCGCGGTAACTGGCGATACGGTCTGTTTAGTACAGCTACTCATAAGTGATTAACACCGTTACGAGAGGCTGCCCGTCACAGTCGATTGCTTTTTTCTGTTTCAGTACAACAAGTTTCCCTACTGCAAGACGCATTACCCAGGTAGGTGGCAGTTGACGTCTACTACATAGTGAACGAGCTCACTCAACTGGCGATTTGGGTCTGCTTGCTGCAAAACGGGGATTGACTGTTGGGTTATTTCCATTTTGTTGTTATTTTATTATTGTTTAACTCGCGTACATCTCAAATTGATACGCCAGTTATTATGAGTTTTTTGTAATATGTTGCATTGCTTTCAAATTGCCGCTAAGCAAGTGCGAAGTTTACGCATGATCAGTTTCAGAACTGATGAACCACGTTAATTGGACCATGGAAGAGTTGCTTGAACGGAGAAATACGCAGGGTTGCCAATTTGTCTTTGTTGAAGCCAGAGTTTGGAATTCTGGTTTCTGAAAATCAAAAAAGTTAGACAAAATGTGGCTTTTTGTGTCGGAAAGCCTTGGCTCTGGCAAAACATTGTCTGAGCTGCATATACATTACAAATATCTTCTGACGACAGTCTGTGACCATGCTGGGTGCAAAGAATATTGCAAAGATTTTACTGTTGCCTTAAAATTGGTTAATGTATTTAATAAGAAACAAATGTAGGTCAGTGTGATGACGGGGAAAGAAAATACTTTGGAAAGTTGGAATTGTATTGCATCAATGTTTCTGACGAGTTTTACTATCTATTGTGTGTTTGGTTATGCATGTTTTGTATGTATATGCTTTATGACTGCTATCTCGCTTTTTTTGGGGAAGACAGGTTGGCAACCCCGGGTCTACGTGCGCTCGCAGTAGTGCTAAACGAAGTCTGTAATCAGCATTTTTATGCAGGTTATAAGCAACAGCAATGCAAAAAATGAAATTATTTGAAAATCGTTTAACTTCTCGAATCACGTTGGATTTTTCAAAAAACAACATCGCTAGAAAGACACTCATCATTCAGTTTTTGCTGGCGATGGACACAGGGGATTATTTCCAAAACGTTCAATATGAATTCGTCTAAATACTCTAAACGTTAAAATCATTGGTTTTGCGTTGTTGTTACCTTCACGACTTCGCAAGATTCCCAAGTATCACTTGGTTCCTTGGAATATATTACCTGTGTAAGAATTTCAAATTACATTTTCTGCTTTTATAACGCATCATTTATTTCAACAAAAAAAACTTTTAGATCTACATCTTACGCTTGAAAAAGTGCAATTATCGTGCTAGGTTGGCTGACAGCGAACCGTTTTCGTGTATTGAAGAGTTTTTCTGTCATAGTTTCATGTTTCGAACAGTTCACCCAACTTCATAAAGCAACTAATCCTTGATGAGAAGCCTAAACAAAACCTTGCGTTCGTTCGGATGAGTTTAGTAAAATTGTATTTAGGGCGACTGTTTTGACCAAAAGCCAACAATAAAACCCAGTGTTCAGTAAATTCGACGACAACTGTTGCTATATAGAGTTTAAAATCAAGCGAAGGTATTTCTGAAATAGAGATCTTCTTCAACGGAGAACGATAGGGGGTTCCTAGGTCCCAAACAACCCCACTGTTTGTGCACGATTCCAACCGAAAATATCAAAAACTTGTGTGCTGACCAAAACTGAAAATAAATTTAAACAGCTGAGTTCAGAAAATCATCGTCACTAGAGCGCTTGACATCAGTTTGTGGCGTCATCCCTTGATACTGGGAACAACACAAGTTACGCGACTTGTGCAACCTTTATTGCACCAAGCAGTCGATTCAAAAAGAAATAGCGATGTTTCATGAAAATTGCTGTATTGTGATTTCCAAAGACGACCAAAACCACATCAGACTTGAAACAAAACCTTCTCGCGCCGACCCCTGTCACTCACTCTTAGTTTCTTTAACGGGAAGTTATGCGTTGTTGATCAGTCGTGGTGGTGAATAAAAATAATGGCACTTTTGTTCCTTTTATGCGCAGTTACCAAGTTCACGCAAGTGGCTGACAACCCGGAAGCAAAGCGACTGGTGAGTACATCCTGTGGTGCCACTGCCAAGGCCCGCGCCGTTAGCGATGGCAAAACGCGTGTGTGAAAGCGCAAGTGATCTCTGTATCATCCGTACGACTCGAAAAGCAAAGCTTCGAAAATACTTCCCTGCATTGGGATTTACCGCTAATTCGTGTCGCAATAGTGTCGATCTGTTTTGATATTAATGTAAAAGGTCTCAGCCGAGATCCACATCCTTGATGGGATGCCATCATGATCATGGCCTCTAGTATTTGACACCTATCAAAAAAGGTTTAGCAAAGATCTTGTTCTTCTAGACTTTACTTCGCGGTATTCGGTATCTCACATGCTACAAATAAACCGTACAAAGATTGCTAAACCGCTNTCCCATCCAGAGTGGTCCATTTTCCTTGGAATCGAACCTATGGTCATACGCACAATTTCTCGTCTCCGTGCAATCTTTTGCTACTGTGCCGCCGGTTACTTTCAAACCCGTAACTGTGTCTTCTTTGTCTGCAGGCGCAACAGCAAAAGAATCAGTCAGATTTAGTCTACCGCAAGGTAAGCCTTTCCTGTGCAATCTGTTGTATGCGGCGTAAGATCTTGCTTGAGTGTTAACAAAGACGCGGAAGCAAGAATGCAAGATTTAGCTGTATCGTAACAAAACAGAACAACAGAAGTTAGAAAATTGCAGTTTGAGAATGCAAAAATAATTACAAAAATCTATGTCACTTTAACTAATTAAATTGCAAGTACCCTTCGTCTGCCAGAGCTTGCTTTGGGAAAGTTAAAAGTTCATCCGTTTCGCAGAAGGTCTAGTCTGTGTGATAATTAAAATGATATCGATGATATCGATTATGCTACCAATACAGAGGATGGTCCTTGAACTGATTTTAGCTGNTACTGGTACNCTTTCATCGCTGTTACTGGTTAAAGAAGCTCNCACCATTTTCTGAAATTATTTCGTTTCGTTCTGGTTGGTTAATTCGTTTCGCTCTGGTTGGTTTGGTAAGAAGCGCAAGGCATTAACATCTGCCAAGTGCTTCATCTGTGCCTATAACGACTTGTGACTGAATTTTTGAAACAAGCGAATCGGCTCTTGGTTTTTGATCTGTTAATAAAAATTTCGCTGTGTACTGGTCGTGCAATCTGGACGGTTGAAGCAAACTGAGATCAAAATCGTTTGCAGACAATCAGCTTTAAAGTTACAAGGGTCTTGCTCAAGTTGTGTGAACGGGTAATCTTTTCGTACAAGAGCCGAAAAATAGCACTGCTGGTTATGGTCCGAAAACTCTGTACGCGTCTAATTTCATTTCACGTGTGCATAGTATACGCTTGAGCAACTGCCAGGCGCAGTGTGGTGTAGTGGTGCAAAGTAAGCGTTCATGTTCAGCTACAAGATAGCTTTTCTTGTGTCAGTGCAAACTCGTTGACCTTGTCAGTGATTTTTCTAAGCTGTACATTGCGTGATCGTAGAATGCTGGAATTTTGATAATGCTCGCAAGTTGAAAGCCGTGTATGTCACGCACCCCATCACTTACTGTTTTCCACGCTAAACATTTCTGCACGTTCAGGCTGTTTCTCGCGAAAAAAATCACCGCAGAGATGTAATCACAACTGCGCGACTTGTAAGGAACAATGACAGTGGCTGAGGTGGTACTGCATAAATGGGCTTGCCTACACTAAGCGTGAGAATTTGTTGAAATTTACACTTCATATTTTCTTTTTTTAGGACAAAAACGAAGCCCTGAAGGTGAGCTTTTGTCATTCATAAAACTCTGTTTACTGTTTGCTGCCTCGCGAAAATTTCTATCACATGGATTGTCTTCACCGTTCCATCCCGAAGTACCAAGCACATCTCTCCTATTATTATTATCCAAACTGTCGCCACAAGTTGCATCAAAATGTTTGCTTTTCTACAGCGCAAAGTAAACACGTTGTATCTTGAAAGTGATTGAGTTTCACCGAGGATGGCAACAATTGTCACCTCAACGCGTCACTGACATTTTGAAAGCACATAGTTCAACCAGTGAGTTGGTCTAACGGTTTACAGGAGACATTGTTGAAATTTTTTGCAACCTTGCCCTGAAGGTGGTTGTCGTTGAAGCCACAATTCTGGTTCCGCTGTTGATATATCTTGTGGTTGGCTTCATGAACAGAACAGGTTTATTTCTTTCTTTAATGAACACGCGTTTGAAACTCAGCGCCTGAATCGAAATCTCGGCTTGCGAATACTTCAAAGTAAAGATCCATTGCTTTCATTTCAGGGTTTCACTCAGGTCGCGGACAGCGTGGCGACCCGCACAGGTCGGTGAAGACTCATTCTTTCAGCATTTTGAATGTACGCCGACAACCGGCTTACGACAGCGCTATATAAAACAGCTGACCTGCTGCCGGTAACGTTCCGGCGGCTGCGCACGAAATGGCCGCGCTCATGACTCAATTTTCCGAACGCTTGTGTTTCAACTCCGTGGCGCCACCTAGGCAGCATTATTGCGGCCTGTTTGTTTTCGGTCTCAGCGACCCTTGAACTTCATTCCATGCTCGAAGCATGTACGCTTCGTATGCGATATTTTCACGCTTTAACCTGCGCACAAGTTGGCTGATGAGATGTAGCTCATAGGTTCGCTCCCGTGGTGTTGTGGTGTCGCGATTATACGACGAAAACGCAAGTTTCCGCCCGACTGGGAAATTTCTGGCGACGTGACGCCTTTCAGATTTTGCGTAAATGTGTTAAAATCATAGCTATTCGACTTGCTGACCAGAGCCTCTTCTCATAAAGTTTGTTTTTGTGGTTGAGGTTTTTTGCAGAAAAGCTTCGCTTCGCCTTGAACAAAAGAGGTTTTACTGCACAGTTGCGCGTTCTGCGTTTTTAAAAGCACAAGGCAAACGCTTCATAAGAATATCAGTGAAACAATCATTTCTTCATATTGTTTGTTTGTTTACAGCTGCTCACGCCAGCAAACTCGCCTCCAACCTCGGCTACCAGGTATGTCGCTCGTACTTTCAAAACAAACGCTCCTCCTTGAACTCGTCTATAAAACCCAGGTTGCGAACTTTGAATCAAACTCGCAAATGCGCCCGTCAAACTTTCGTACTTCCGCCCGAAATGATTTTCTGGCACCAGAGCGTGACTGCATTATATGACATGAACAAGAACGTCTCAGGCTACTATCACAGTATACTATGGAAGAACCTGTTCTTGATCAACTTCCGAGCCCAAAAATTCCGGTTGGTTTTTGCAGACGGCACCCCATGACGTGGGTCACGAGGGACGTCCCCGCCCCGAGAACATCGTCAATCGCCAACCCGCCCATCAACCGCCGCAGCAATATCAGGAACCTGCCCATCAACCGCCGCAGCAATATCAGGAACCTGCCCATCAACCGCCGCAGCAATATCAGGAACCTGCCCAACCACAGGTGACATGAAATGTTGTATACAGCAGTGATTCTCGACGTTTTTTTGTGATGTACCCTTTGGGCAATGTATTTTGTCAATTAAGTACCCCTCGACTCTGATCATGAGCACAATATTTAAAAATATATCTATGAGCATTGTGCTTTTACACTTAAAAGATCCGTGCAGCCCATGCAGCACCTTTGCGTACCCTGTTTGAGAAACACTGTACAGTATATACTCTATGGCAGCGTTTCCCAAAGTGCGTTCCGCGGAACCCCCAGGGTTCCATGGACAAATCTAAAGGGTTCCACGAGCTATACTTTCCAGTTTTAAGCAAAACCTGCTGGTATGTCCTTTATCCCTTTGGGCATGGTTTGATCTCGCTTTCCTTTTTCTCCGTTTTGCTCATTGGTGATGCGCAGTGTCGTCACAATGCTGATGTGAATCAGGTTTTTCCCGATATGCGCAAATGTAGACCTAGTATCGCGCCAGATTGGACACTGCATCAGATATAAGAATTCAACTATCAGCCGAACTTTTCAGAATTGTTGCAGTCCAAAAAACAAATACATTGCTCCCACTAAGACGTGTTTGTTGTTGAATTGTTTATGCTTTATGGTTACTTTTAATGTGCACAATTTTGTTTACAGTACGAAACCTTAATAACGGCAATTTCGGTGAAAAAAGCGATTCTATTTACTTGGCAGTTCTGGCGGTGGTTCCTTGTCCACTTAAAATAACCTTGCAGTGTTCCGCGGACAAAAAAGTTTGGGAACCACTGTTCTATGGAATAGTAAAGTCGACTTCGGTAAACGCTGTGTCAAACGGGTTTCTGTGGTTCGAAAATCGGGATTCTGAAACTCGTTTTCTTTTTTCAGCCTCCTCCACCTCCACAACCTCAAGCGCCGCCGCAACCTCAGCAACCGGTAAAGAATAAATTCTCGATACCGTGATGCCACGCAACTTGGGTTTATGCTAAATATTACTTCACTATCGTCGTGGCTTATTTTTGCAAATTGATCTCAACCCCTTCCACAAAGAAATGTTTTGCAGATTCATTGGAAAATTTGTAACTTAATTTTGCACGAGGCAGTTTTTTTCTCGTTCTGTGTTTTAATGGAACGTTTTCTTCCGAAACGTACTTTGATGCGGGGAATTATTGGAATTTTTTTCCAAACTGATTTTTCCCCCTCAGTTTGTTCAGTGCTCTTTTCAACTTAAAACACTTTTGAGTAATTATTGTTTCGTCGTAGCTGTTCATAAGTAATTGCCTTGCAAATGTCTGCGAAATAAGTTTGCGGAAAAACTGATTTTTATTTGGGGTAACCTCTTCGCAGCGATACGTTGCCCAATACGACTACACGGCCGCCGATGACGACGAGATCAGCTTCGTCGAAGGTGACGTAATGGTTGACGTCACGGTTATCGACGAGGGCTGGATGGAAGGTCGAAATGTGCGCACGGCGGCGTACGGCATGTTTCCTAGCAACTACGTGGAAAAATGCTGAGCGAGAAAAACACAACGTCTGCAGTTAAAGATGTTCCGATCGTCTGCAGTTAAAGATGTTGTGTGGAACTTTATGCGAAACGTCGTCTGCTGCTGCAACCCGGTGTGCGACTTACCTGTTTCGGCTTTTACTGCTTTTTAACACTGTTTCGTGGACGCTGGACCTCGACACTCATTTTCCCGTACAGAGGAGACCAAACCGTTAATTTGCATACCTTTATGCACGCGAAAGCACGCGTGGCGTGCACATGCCAGACCGGAACTTAACATTCCCCGCTTTGTGTTGCGCTTGTGAATAATGTTTTTGCAGAGTTGACTTCTTTAATTACGCACAAACTATTCAAAGCAAATCGCGGTAACTTTTGTTGTGAGGTAAGAACAAAATTTTTTGCGCATTCCATCTCCATGTGTTGTTTGTCAGCTTATTGCTTTGATAACTTGTGCTGCAGGATGCGGGATCATTTGCTTGCTTCATCGCGAACGTTTCTGTTTTCTTTCAAATGGAAACTTGTTTGAAATTTGCCCAGCTGAACTAATTTCGTTTTACAGTAGATTGTGGCGAAGGTAAACGTTTATAATATGACTTGAACACCATAGCCAGCTCTTGCACATGCCTGCGCCCGGAATTGGGATAAAGAGTAGCAAATTGATTTCTGCAACAGTGTGTCTTGTGTTTTTGCCGCTTGAAGTCGCTAATATTTGACCATGGTTACACAGAAACGAGTTTTGTTTTTATGCTTCGTCCAGCGCAACCACATCGCCGTCTGCTGATTAACAGACAGAACGCAAGCCATTGAGGAAAACAGCTCGTGATGCAAAAAGACTGCGTAGGATTCTTACCGCAACGAGCTATCAGTTACGGCGTCGCATTGCCGCTAATTTAAGTAAATCTCGTCAAAAACTTCTCCGAATTGTTTAGGTGGCTGATACGGACGTTTTGCTTTGCGCTGCTTGTATCTGCTTTCGTTGCAATATAACCTGTCCATGTAGAAAAACATAGCCCTAAAGCTTCGCGACGCTGCTCTATTGCAAGTGTTTACATGTTTCCAACAGGTTGCATTCACCCATAAGGCACTATAACATGTCGCTACTTGTACATATAAATGCGCTGTGTTACCAATTTTTGAACCAGAAACATGTGTCTGAAGTCAGACACAACGAGACGATTTTTATATACCTTCAGGAGTTACACCAAAAGATACACCCGTGTAGTTATTTCATGGAAGGAAAGTTTTTGATAGTGTGTTGGCACTGAAACTTTGCCTAGTGTCGTTAGCGTGCGTTACGTGTATTGTGCAAAAGCAGCAATAGTGTGCATGTGTGTTATGTGTGTTGTATATACGTGCAGGTATTCGCATTAACGCCACTCGCAGTGAACAAAGTTTTCGTACAACGCTTACGCGGCCGTACCTTCTTGCCTTCCAAAACAAAACTGCTCCACTCGTTGACATGTCTTGTACAGCCTCATGAAGCTGCCCGGTCGAATGCATGTCGGAAGTCCTGTGCGGACAGAGTTATGAAAACTGACGGGAAGCAGGGAAAAGCGCTCGTTGACAGTATTTCTACTCCGAATGCATGTAAAAATGCTAGTTCATAAGCAGGATTTCCCAAGACATGGATTGGCACGTGCACCTCTCGGCCTCTCTTGACCGGTTACCACTCACACTCTGTCTCCAGCTTCGCAGCATTTCATGGAGGACGTGCGTTGGAGCAGTGAGGAGGACTGAGGCAGATGGTCAGCACCAGCAAGTGGAGCCAGCAAAGATGGTTTGCACACACTTGGAGGCAGGTGCAATTGTCGCGTGGTACGAAATTAAATCCACAGGAAATTTAACTTGGGTCTCACAAACACGGTTCATGGCAATCGTGTTCAAGCATTGTCTTCAAGATGAGAGAGATAAGAAGGCGTTTAGGAATGGAGAGGATCATGGCGACTTTCCAAAAGACGACATGACTGTTTGAGAAAAAAGCTGCATCTTTTGAAGCAAAAATACTGTAAAAGACCCTGTTTTATAGTTCGGAATATTCCGTATTTGTCAAAAGAAATGCGAAGAGTTGCCTCTTATATCAAATCTCAAAACATCAGGGGTTTAATAGGAGTATGCCGTCTGCTCTCCCCACGTAAATTCATGTAACCGAGCCCGTGTCTGAGCAGCTAGCTGACTCATCGTGAAGGTTGGTGCTGCGAATCCAGCAGCATGCAGAGTTTGGTGAGAAACCGATATCCTCACTCATAAAAATTTGACTTTACCATATATAATGTATATTATACACATCATGCACTTTTCCAAAGCAAGTTTTTAAAGACTGCAGCCTGCATGAGCGAATTTGTGCAACGTACGACACAACTGATAAGTTTCCGAATTAGGGCCAAAAGCACAGTGAAAAGCTGATTTGCATGGAAATCTCACTAATCCTAAAGACCCTGTTTTTATGGTATTTTTACCGCGAACAGCGGGGTTCTAAATGATAGAAACAAACGATCTGTACATAGCGGAAAGTATTCACGAGCTTGCAGTGAGACCGAGTGAAGTAGGGTTGCCAGATGACCGATATTTCACCGGCCTGGCCGGTATTTTACTGCTAATTCAACAGAGGCCGGTAAGAAGACAGTATTTTAAAAACCAGTGCCTAAAGCCGGTCTTGATGAAAATAAATAATATGCAGTAACTACGAGAAGAGCTAACCAGGGGCCTAACGACGGGGGCAAGTGGGGCACAATTCCCCGGGCGCCGAAAAGTCCCAACAATGTCACAAGTACTTTCTTCAATACAGTGCATTTGGTTCCGAAAGAGCTCAGGTTCGAACATGGGGGCGCCAAACTTCTTGTCCCGTGCGCCATCTAATCTCGTTACGTACCTGGAGCTAACGCAGAACTTCTCGAATTACAATGACTCTATCAGTGAATCTTGTCAGGACAGTTCCTTCAGGGAAGCTCATGTAAGGGCAAATTGTTGCTTGTTTCTTAACAACACTACACTCATTATCTCTCCGTTTCCCTCTTCCTTTGTTTAGTCATAATTAGCATCTTCCGTTTTCCCAAACGTGATCTGTATCTTATGAGCGTTTCTTTTGGCAATCAACCGTGTAACTGGCGGAGTGGTGCCAATCCTAGTGTTTTTCCACTAGATCTAGTGTTTTATCAATTCATGTAGTGTTCTAGTGTTTTTTATGGCTATCTAGTGTTTTTTATGAGTAAGCTGATTGTAAATAATTGCACAATTTTATGTAATTGTAACTGTAATTGAGACGCTGTATCCAGCCAAAGACATCGGCTGCGCTCTCACAACAAGGCCCACCCTAAAGGACGCATATTCATCAATGAAAGCCTGACCAAGATCAACCGACGACGCTTC
>JGI24158J21664_10000449_pt1 | contig 37046 bp, 25 predicted proteins | sample Ectturendosymbi3_FD_21664 | JGI IMG/M metagenome (IMG submission 21664) | reverse complement strand
AAAAATGATGACTTTGTTTTTCTTTGGCTGGATGGAATAACAAATAGTTAATTTTATTTAAGTTAAGTGTTAATTTGTTCTGCATGAGCCATTTTTGAACATGTTTAAGTTCACCATTAATAGTGTTTTGTATATCAAGTATATTTGGACCTGACATAAGTGGGGCTGTATCATCAGCAAAAAAGAGTGTTTGCATTGCATGACAATCTGGAAGGTCATTTACATAAATTAGGAAAAGAGTAGGCCCTAAAGCACTCCCATGAGGTATCCCATAAGTTATATATTCTTTATCGGTTTTACATGCATAAGTTGTCACAAACTGTTTACGATTTGACAAATAGCTTGCGAAAAGATTTTGTGCATTACCCCTAATTCCAAAATGATATAGTTTTTTCATAAGGATACTGTGATCCACTGTGGGAGATGAAAGTAGAGGTCTCATAGTGTTCTCCAACCACTCCGCATTCCATCAGTGATCCGCCCAGAGCTTCGCGCTTCTGTTGTTGTCGTCAGATGAACTGATGAGTTGTTGAGCGGCGCGTGCTAATGGGTGTTTCGATTTAAAATGCCATGCACCCTTTAAGTTTTTGAAAACTGCTAGACATGGTAAGCAATCTTTTTTTATCTAGCTGTGATTGTACAAGCAGCGTAAAGAAACGTCTTAGAGTTTGTTCGATAACAGTGGTGCAAATCTGCTTGTGTGTTATATGACACAAAGAAGTACATTTCTTTAAACAATTATGAAGACCTCAAAATTTGCTGTTTATAAGCATTGGCTCAGGGTAGTACCAGAACTGTCGCCAGAAAGTCGTCAATAGGCGGGCTTTACGTTCGTGCAGGGGGCTTGACATTCAAATGTGACAAAACTTCCACTAATTTATGTGTTTCATATTTCAATTTGGGGGTGCTTGGTGCTTTGTTTGGGGGGATAAGCCCACCAAAGCCCCTCGTGACGACAGGACTGGGTAGTGCGTACGAGAACAATGTTCCTGCAAATTAACCACCGCGGCGAATTCGAGGACAGTTTAAGGTTACTTCCCGTTAACCTTGTTTTTTGAGTCTCGGAGGTAATTTCCATTGAAAAGATTTCATGCCTTATAGAGGACGCATATGTGTTTACGAAAGCTGAATTAGTTCAGAAATTTCTCAAACAGCTTTTGTGAACTCGGTACACGAACAACAGAAGTGTGGAACAGTCTAATTATGAAAATAACGGCCAAAGCAAATGAAGTCAGAGACATATATTTTCTCGTACTGATGATGACAGCAGTGTTTACCGAAACGTCTACGATATGTCTCTGGCTTCACTTGCTTTGGCCGTTGTTCGTAACAATAACAGCTAGAAAGATTGCTTTCATTTGCATTCCAAAAACAAAAACATGATGATTTATTTATTTATGGCATAGATTCGGTCACCAATCAGTGCGATCGGACAAACGTGTTCGCTATTATCTCCATGAAAGCGATGCCTAACAAATAATTCCATTAGCACCCAAACATCTTCGATTCAAGTTGTTTTAGGAAAATCTGAAATGAACTACGACAACCGCAACAGAAGTTGCTCATGTACTTCAGTTTCAATACTGAAAAGACCGGGATCCTATTCATTTCACTAACCGCAGCCTGTGATGTGCGTACGTCTCAGAATTTTTAGTAAAACTCGTCGTTGTCAATTCTGATCGGCATCTCCTAGCAAACTTTGCGATCAAAATATCCCTAACCCACTTCGAACGAGGGTGAAGAGACGTTTTCTGTGGGTGTCTGTGCTTTTCCATTTTTGTTACCCACATACGTTTTTCGCTTGCCTCTATTTACGTCACGTCGTGGCCATCTCCATTATGTCGTGTACATGTGCAGGGGTGTGCTGGTGTCTGGAGAGCGAATGTATAGGTGGTTTTGTGTGCGTACTGATTTTTTTTACAAATTCATATCAGAAAATACAAAATAAACACGTTGGACGACCGTCACAACTTCGCTGCAGGCAAATATAACTAATTCCAATTTTGGCACAGACAAGAAACGCATCATTTTGCGTTCGTCTTATTTATACCTGGTCTCAGCAAGATGCAGACAGCTGAACGGATATGTTTTGCGCAAATCTTCTGCAGGACTTCCACGTTCTATTGCAGTGCGTCAGAGCGTGACGTTCTGCGTGGACCGGAAAATTCCAAGTAAGGTTCCGCACATGCGCGCAAGTCGCAATGTCCCGCAAACTGTGAACAGCGCGTTCGTCCTTCTTGCACGAGGGCCGCGTCCCGCGCAACAACAACGGAAAACGACAATCAGTCTATGCCGTTCAGGGTGGGTGCAACGTCATCGTTACAAGCTTTCGCTTTTTCTTTTGCAAGATTGATTGAACTCGTCAGGGGCTTAGCACAGGGGGCATACCTTGTTCACGTCAGCTTTTGCCCAGCCCTGTAATGCCGTGCATTCGTAGCTGACAGCGTCGTAAGCCCTTTACGAGATCATAGCGTGTCATTCACGGGTTGGTCGCGATTAATACAGCAGTCTATTCCGGCCCAGTCAAACTTGTTTACACACTTACAGATGAGCAGACACGCGGGCCGCACCTCTAAACCTATACCCTGCTCAGCAATATCACACCACGCATACAAACCTCCAGCAGCTAGGAAGTCACAATCCCACAAAGGCTCGTCAAATGCGGGAACCACCAAGGTTATTTTGCAATGCCGTATAAGGCTGCAAGCGTACGATTGTGAGTCATCGTGATCTTAGCAGTTTTCGTGTATGAAATTTTAGTTACGATAGAGATTCCCAACTTTAAGTATTTTATGCTGAATACCTGTGTAGCTTCAACGTGCAGATAACGTACAGACAAGCTTTCAAAACTGCTGACGTCATGTCAGTTGGGACATGCCAGCCCTAGAAGGTGGCGTGATTTAACCAGTATCATCTGTTCGCTGTTATCATTGCCACATCGAAGTACATGTAGTTTAATCTCCTCACAACTATACCGAATTGTCATTAATATATGAGGTGGACAGTCTTAAAGATCGTGAACAAGCCACAAAATGGCACCCTGGAAAGTTGATAATTGGAAGACTTACAGGTAATGTCGATCAAGTTTCCTTTTTCATGCACACCTAAAACAGACGTCATGAACCAACTTGTTGCTCCCACTTCGCCAACTTAGTTTGAATCTGGTGTAAGTTGAGTTTATCATTCTTTTAACAACAAGTAGAAATCACAACAGGAGTCTCCACAAGTTAGACACAACTCCACAAATACATTACTGCCATGGCTAGACATGACTAAAGAAATCGAAATCCCATCGATGAACTGTTTTTTCAGGTTAAATGAAAAAGGACTTTGTTAAGCCCTCAAGCGAAGTAAAAAGGTTTCCCCAAGACGCATAAAATTCATGTCCAACCGCTGAGAAAATCCGGTATGCACAATGGGGTTTTGTTTTCAAACTTTCGCATCCACAAGTCGACTCTACCTTAGTGCCCGGCTAGCTTTCTGTCAATCATCACTTTGCATGTAAAAGCCGCGGTCCGGCGTCCGCAGCAGCAGCAGCTTTCACGCGTTTAATTTTATGCTGAAGCTTTGAATGGCGTGGCGGGCTGGAGGCCACTAATAAAATAGTGACGAAAGTTATGGCGCGTGATAGTGGCTTAAGAACGTGAGTTGGACGTTTATTAAATTTATGATCGTTTACCTTGCATCGAATTTCAAATTTAGTGCACGTTTATTGATAACGCGAGACTGTAGTACGTAGTCCGTAGGTCAAAGTTCTGCTTTAATGACGTTTATAGTCAATTGCTAATACAAACGTGCTTGTATGTAATAAGTATTGTACTGCACTTTGCCTGACGCACCATGTTAGTAATCTTAAACAATTACTGATCACCTAACAATTTTTTGAAAGGTTCGGCATTTCTTAAGAACTGTAATTGATACAGAAGAGGTCTAACAAGTGTTTTCTTAAGTTTTCAGATGAGTTCAAAGTCCGTACGAAGTTTCTTTCTGTTTTCAATATGAACTTTGACCAACAATAAAATCGCTGCAGACAGACAACAGGAAAACAAGAAAATTTATAAAAGTTTGGAAAGTTTTTCAAAATTTTCTCAAATGATAATTCTATTCATATATCTGTTTCGGAATCATTTGAGCACACAACAGTGCAAATTCTGAACAAATGGCAAGAACGTTTCTTCACCCTTCTTTCTGCTGACTGCATGTCACAATCGGTGCATTTATGGCGCCCACCTCTGCTGTCTATGAGCCAAAGGCCACAAGGTTACTTGTGTAGTCATTTTTTATATTGGTAAGCCATTTGCAGCTTTGCGACTGTTGTTTCCTTTGCTGCAGTAAAGGTAAAAGAGCCGTCTTTCGAAATCTTATCAAACTGTGCCCAACGGCTTGAATGGCTATGCACTGTTACATACTTTCACATAGCGGACATCAAAAATTGAAAGTAAAAAAACTTCCTCTGATCAAAGTTTTTAACGAAATTCTTGAATAAAAGAATTTGCACAATTTCTACTGTAAATTTAACGCTGCTTTTTAAGTTTGTGGTTCAAAAAATGTCACTCTCGCTCCAGAAATTCAAAAATAAGCAAGTAACGTAATCTTACTTGTATTTTGTTCATTCACTAAACAAAGTCACATTTTCTTTGGGAAGATTTGGGAAAAACTCAGTCTGCATAATTTCAAATTATTCCCTCTGTTGAATAGTAATTCCCGCAATTTTCCTGTTGATTTCATACAGTGGCGTACGCAGAAAATTTTCATGGGGGGTTTCATGCAGTGGCCTATGGTGTTATTTGTATTTGGTGTGCATTGTTTGCGACGTCATATTCATATTTTCCAAACCAACTTTTTGGCGAAGCTTGCGCTGATCAGCCATAGCAGACAAAATAAATACAATTGTTTTGGATAAAGTGAACCATCGCGGAACACAATCTTAAACATGCGTAGTGGGCGAAAGGTCTGCAAAAAGTGGTGATATGGTTCCTGGATGCAGACGACAACCCAGATTCCCACCAAAACCTTATTAGTACTTTTTGACCCATTTACAATGTTCCTTGAAGTTTGCATGCAAATTCATTCCGGGGTATTTGCATTAAGTCGACAAATTAACAAGCAAAAAGTATACTAAAATAATTAATCCCCTTTGCGCAGGTAATAGTTTTTGTAAAATATTGTAAAATATCAAGCTCAAGGGTTAACCCCAAAACCCCCCTTGTGTACGCCCTTGATTTCATACTGTGGCCGAATCAAGTCAGGTTTGTGATGTTATCTCACCTCTGAAGTGGTTCTACATAAGTCTGCGTGTCTCAGCTCAGCCAGTGTGGTCAATAAACACGTTTCGGCTTGCCAGCATTTCCTGGAGCATTTCTAGTTGCATGATTAAAACATTGCTGCAATTTGGATCTTTTCATTGGACGAATACCCAACAATCATTTCTACTTGAAGCTTTCCACTGAAAAACAAGCGTGAACAGAAATAAGATGTTGGCCCAACAGGTATACGTCGCTTTGGCTACTTCAGCACTCCCATGATCTACTTGACAGAGGCAGGTCAAACCGCGCAAAACAAAGGCAATAATTTAATATACTGTCTGAAAGCATATAACCTACAGGCGTGCCCTGTAAAGTACAAGTGTTTGTCGCAAACTCAGCCATAAAACGAAAGCAACAGAATGTTTTAAAATCAAACATTAGCAAATTATGCTGCAACTCTCCGACAATTTTATGCTTCTTTTTTCAAGGCATGCTCGGTGATCGAGATTCTATTAATCAAGGTTGCGGAGTCGGTGTCGGAGTCGAGGTCACAAGGGGCCTGAGGTTTTTGGGTGGAATTGGAGTCGGATACCTAAGAACAATAGGAGTCGGTGTCGGAGTCGGATTTTTTTGTCCGACTCCGCTCCGAATCCGGAAGTCCAATTGAATCATTTTTTTTACATCGCACTCTTAAGTTAGGAATTCCTGTTAAAATGGTACAATTTCTTTTGAAACTTTTATTGAAACAGAGAATTCGGGCTGTGTACCATGGTTTCTATCGTTTGCTAGCTGCAACAAAACTGTTAACAGCCAAACCTCATTCAAGTTTTGTCAAGGAGTCGGAGTTGGAGTCGGGAGTCGGAGTCGGCATCGGAGTCGGACATTTTACCTCCGACCCCGCAACACTGCCACCAATCTCAACGAACTAATTTGACAATGCACGATTTGCATGATTTGGAAAAAAATCTATCTTGAGGGACTTGACACCACAAAAGTCAGTCCGTTGCGTGTGTTTTTTTCTTTTAGAAGTACCATTGATTTTTTGAAGTCGTATATTCCCTGGGTTGCGGGGTATCAACCACAAAGATTTCAAACAAGTGGCCATTCCCATCAATTTTAGCAACCGTACACTGTTTTTACCAATAACCCACAAAGTCGCCTTTGCGGCGATCAAACTGTTTTAGGACCATTAATTTCAGCACGTCAAAAAATTAGCAGAGTTTAAAATAAGCTGTTCAGTAATGCCAGTTTTTTCTTACTGAATTCGTGTAATGTGGCTTATCAGCGTCTTGTTAAATTGCGTAACAGTTGTAAATCTTACCTAATTAATGACAAATTGTTTTTGAGGCAGTTCTAGTCAGGTGTCCCGCAGAGGACATATGTCGTATGATCTTATATATGTTAAGAACCGTGCGTTCTCAAAGTTCTTAAGTGAGCAAAAACCTTATGCAAAAATCCAGCAATAGTTTCCTACTGACTTGTTTGTTTACCTTCCTGAAAGTGAACCCCACGGAAGTATTCCAAATGCGATGATTTGGATTCACAGCTTGGGGTCGATTTTTCGTGGGAAGGAACAAATCTTCTATAAGGGTACCAGTTAAAACTATTGTGTCAAAATGTATAGGTACTGGGTCCTACAAAACGGTATTAAGGATTTTTGTCCTGCAATGCTTTCCCTGTACTTAGACGTTTGATCATGCCCTTGCATTTAAACAAGCGCCATTTTAAAGTTGTTTGAGTAACTTGTCTGAATCGAAATAAGGAAACTGAAATATTTACTACGGATCCTGTGTGAAATGTCTACGCCAGATCCTTAACGAATTGGTGATAAAACCGTTTCCCTTTCGGTAGTTGCGTTGCTTGTTTCCGTTGATACGACCGCTTTTTGCTTCAGCGCGGAAATTTCGCCTCAATCGCTTGTTTCAACATTCTCAAACATTGCACGCGACACACTTATCACATGACATTTTCTGCATTGTAACGACATAAATTAACATAATATCATCTGTACTTGTTTCAAATTGAAAAAACATTTACGATTTTTTAATTTTTGTCAGAGTATTTCACAGATGGTAGAGTGCTTCAGGTCATTTCAGAAAAGAGCCTTTTTCAACTTTTGAAAATCTCCGAACAGTTTCACCTTCAACTAAAAGCACTTTGTGTCACCGAATCAAGAGTATGCCTGCGGGTCACACTCCTGGATTCCTTTGTATTTGTTGAGGATGGCACTTACAACTTACATCGTCAGCTCGACGTAACAAAATTAGGCAATGACGGCAACATATTTCTGAGCACCTTTCAAGGCCATGCAATGGTGTGATTTAAAGTTGCGTGGGAGACGTCAACAGACAACAACTTTGAAGCAGGAAGTGGGGTGATTGTCTCCGTAAACTCTACGCAAGCGCTCCATTCATCTACAATCAACATCCATCCTGTAGGATGGCATCATTGCGACGTGGACTTAGCAACGTGACCGTAAAACGACCTGTTAAGCAGTTGTCTGAAATAGCTGCTATTGATTCATTTCAGAAGTAGTGGCAAGTGTGTTTTTATAGGCTTGTAGTAGTAGTTTGCTTGTTTTTTGTAAATACGTCTAATATATTTCAAATGTAGGCTTACTGAACTCCCCACTGATTGAACTACCTGCATGCTTGCGGTATGGCAAACAGTGAAACCAGAGACCTTTACATATTTGTAAAAATAAGATTTTACCAGAAACAAAGCCAGCTAAATTGTGGAGTTGTACCTTGGAAGAAAATCAGCTAAATTTTGGAGCTTAAGGTTGACAATCGCCTTGGCCGCATCAAATATTCTGCAACAAAGACTGAAAACAAACAACCATAGTGTCGATGGCGACGGCAGTCTATCCATGAGACCAGGGATTATTTGTCTGACCTCAAGTGCCACCAACATTGCCGAGGATTGTCGAGATCAACGCCCAATCGGAACGTCAAGTTTCACTTCTACACCAACGCTTCAGCGACGAAACACCCGACTACTGCCTTTTTTCCTCAGTCGCATGTGCGCTATAAAACCGAAGCGCACGGCAGGTGTACCATCAGTCAGCCGCAACGATTATCAGAAGGAGAGAAGTACCAACTGGAGAACAAAAATACAAAAATGTATACGAATTACTGGATATTCGCCATGATAGCGAGCTACGCAAGCTTCGTTTCTCAAACGCTGGGTAAGGTTTCCGGACTTTTTGTCGAAAACTAGTTAGTGCACTGCTCTTATTGCTCAGTTTAGCACCTGGTCGCAGTCATTGACAACGTGCGATTAGCCGCTGGCAAATAGCAGGCTTGTTGGTAAGAAGGTCTAGATCTAGAACAGTCTGACTAAAACCACGAAGCCAGTCAGCAAGTCTGTAAAGGCGACCAGATGTTCTTTTCAACTGTACCATTGTACAGCAAAATGCTAAATGAACTGATAGCGAATAGGTTCAACTAGTGCTGGTAATCCGGATAGCTTCGGGACACGCTTTCAACTTGCGATTGATGAAGAATTAAGAAATGTTTTTTTGATACCGTCCGTTATGTTGCAAGGAAACCTTCCAACCGGTTATTACGTTTAGTCACGCGTGCGTTTTCCTCGCAGGATGCCCGACATTGAAAACGCCCAAATTCGCCAGCATGAAATGCAAATCGGCCGAAGACGGTCTGAAAGTTTGCACGTTTTCCTGCAAGCCGTGGACGACCATGCTTGGCTCCTTCGAGCTCACATGCGGAAAAGGAAGCAATGAATGGAGTGGACCCCCGCCTGTCTGTTATGGTAAGTTAGCTTCGCCGAGACTGGTTTTAAGAAAAGCAAAGGTCTTATCTTTCTTTTTCGAAACCAAGAAGTCCGTAAAATGCAATGCAACAAGCGAATACCTGTGGTTATGTGAATGTTTCCGGCTGTTCAGCGATAAAATTACGGTCAAACTTTATGCGCCCCACAAGCTCGGTAATTGCTAATAGAAAATGCTGAGAATGTCAAAGTACTATAGACACGGGGTACCTGTGCGACTGACCACAACAATTAAGCGAAAACTGCGAATTAAGTTCCCGCTCATGGAAAGATTTGATTAGTATAAAAAATTAACCAGTTACTATTGACCGTACTTCCTTTGAGTGTTTTACGGATGTCAATTCACGCAATATTTACCACCTTTTTTTGTTTTACAGCGGATTACAACAACTGCCAACCGGTAAGTTTGTTTGCATAGTATTTCTCTGCAGTTTCTACAATTTTGCTGTCTGGTTGCTCTACTCCGTTACGCTGCATCTTCAGTTGCTCGCTTTTCTTAAACCAAATGTAAACCATTTTGAATTTCCGTTCTTGAGCCCTTATATATTTGCGTTTGTTTTCGTATTTAACTTTCGTTTGAATGTTAGTGTTTTTGCTGTAATGAAATCATTGTGGTTCACCTAAAAGCACTCGAAACGGCGTATTTTCAAACTCCTGTGTGATCGAAAGCAACCAAATTTAAAGGATTGTTTCGTTTACAGCACAAAACGGAACGTTGCCCCAAAACAACGAAAAGCGACACGCGTGCACTGAAAGCTCTTAACATTTCAAAGTCACGCGAGGAGCAAAAAACTATTGCATTTATCACGGAACATTACGAAGCATCACGTGTCAAGCGATCTGTAGTAAGGCATCACTGCCTCAAAGACATGTGCAGAATCCGTTGTCTTGATCTTCCCAGTAAGTCAAACAATGTCTGCTTATGGCTACGAAAGTTATTATAAAATTAAAAAAACTATGGATTATTTCTTGATCACTGTGTGCCGTTGCTTTCTGATAATTCGTGTGTGATGTTTTAGTCTGCATATGGGTCAAAGATTGAAATTGTGTCTTTGATCTTGACGTAAAACATCGAACTACAATTGCTTGGTACATGTTCACGATTCTAACTGCCAACGACAACACCATTTATGTTACGACATAAGAATAGCCCGCAAACCACATGATGGCCTGCAAAAGAAATAAGGTTATCATATCTAAGAATATTTTCCCCATCTAGAACAATTTTGTTCGTGTGGCAACTACCCTACTTCTTTAATTGTTGCTGTTAAAACCTAAAAGTAACGACTTGTTAAAGCTCTTCTATTAACAAATCACCTCCTATTTAGGCTACTTGCAAATGTTATTGCACCGCATATTACAAACCTAAACAGCCCAATAAAAATGTCCTTTTATATGTTCAATTCCCACAAAAGTTAGCGAACGAATCTGAGTTAATTCGAGTTAAAATTTGGGATTAGCAGCTTTGTTGTTTTTTTTTTATCTTTCGAAAGGATTGTTTGTTAGATCCAGATTCATCTGTGCTTGCAGTAGACTGCCTTCTATATGCCAAAACCACAATTGTGTTGTTTTGTCAAGGATATGCTAGGCGTCGCTGCATAACATGCAAAAGGAGAATGCAGATCAACTGTAAACGAGGAGGTTCACTATTTGGTTTCTGAAGAGGCGCAAACTCAACTTACGTCCGAAGAAAGCAAAGAGCGGATTGGTTCTTGTCAAGACACAGACGCGATGCCGCGTGACGTCACCTCAGTGACCATCAACGAGAATTGTGTTACTTGGCGTCTTTAACGAGAATTGGTTGAATAAGTAAAAACGCCATAAACTGACATAAAACAGATAGAAGCAAACTACGGCTAAAACATCCTGCTGATTGTGTCAACTTGTCCTGTTTCGTTTGAGGAGAAACGGAAAATCTGTGGACAGTCCAACCAATAACAAGATCGTGAAAGCAGTTTGCCGAACTTTTTTACCTTTCACGGAAGTTAAATCTTGTAACGTTCTATGTTGTGCTTAAAAGATGTTTAAACTACGTGCTATTTGGAAATTTTTCCACAGATAATTTCCAACAAAAGAGCGTTTTTTGTGATAAATGTCCACGATATTGAGTGGCAAAAACCTGCATAATGTAGTCGAGAAAACACAAAACGTGGAGTACTAACCAACTTTGTCCAACTTACAAATAACCACGAGTAAACTGAGAAGCATCTGAAAATGCGAGTGAAAAACACTTAAATTCGCGTGTTTTTCACTTGCACAACCGCAACAAAGAAACCCAAACTGTAAAAAAAATCTGGTGAAAGCCCTCCAGATGGCGGGCAATTGTTAATGCGGCGCTCTTCTGCATCACCATTTGCGTTTACCATGTGTGCGCTTGGTCGTCTTCCTGTTGCATTTTTCCTCATGTTTGATTAATTGGCTTCGCACCTCGCGTCCGTCGCTGCACCCTGTCATGCTATCAATGCCGCAAACCGCAAAGCAAACCGAGCAGACGAGATAATTTCGTCGGCAATCTTTTTCTATGCGCTTTGGTACTGAGCAGTTTTCCAGTTCGCCTTCATGCCAGTTCGAGCTCTGACGAAAGCGTTTTGTGCAGAACGCGAAAAGTGCTTTTGAAGCGTTACGCTGACTTTTAAATGAAAACGTTAAAGGCAAACACAGCTTTGCAAAACATTGCGCTATTTTTCGATTTTGTACATTTCACTTTTTAAGTTTTTGACATTGTTTGCAACTATCTACCTTGAGATCCTTTTACATTAAAGGGATCTTATTTTTCTATTTATTTATTTATTTATCGTGAAAATAATAACGCGACAATTGATGTATCCTGCATCATAGCAAACTCGCCAACTGCTTGATGTCTGAAGTCGACCGTTAATTGCTCATCAGGCCTTGGAACAAGTATTACAAAACGAGCGGCATCCCTACTGAAATTATGAAAGTGATGTTTGAAAAATTCCACCAAGTTTAATCACGCTGTGCAATGGACGGCAGACTGGCAAAAAAACTCTTGAGAAAATCCTTAGCGTTATAAGGTGTCCGATGTTCAATCACGAGACCTGTACAGGTCGGCACAAGTGTTTACGATTTTGCCCAGGGCCAGATGAGCGTATATAATATAACTGTGGCTGTGACAGTGGAGGAACGCTCCGCTGCCATTGGGACGAATGCCACGTGATAATCAGGTGGTGGCATTTCAGTATCTTTCCATTCTAGTGTGCTGTAACTTTGTCAGCAATCGGCGCCTACGTCCATGTAACATCGCTGAAAACTAAATTTCGATTTTTACAGTTAACCAAAAATATTCGAACATGTTGGTGAATAACCCTGAATACCGCGCAACATTCTAGAACGTTCCATAACCATCTCTTGTCATTGAAGTTTTTACGCCTCTTGAATTTGTTGAATTTAAATTTGTGTGATGTAACGGAATTTGTGCTGCTGCCGTCACGGATATGTTCACTCTTACTTGCTAATTTGATTAAAAAAACTTGGAAATTTTCTACACCGCTTCTCCTGTGATAACCGACAGAAAATTCAGATGTTAGCAAATTTCAGTAGCTTAATACAAAACCATTCTTTCAAAAGTTAAATATGAGACAATGCTTACAGATAACCCGATTAAACTTTCAACTTAATTTTTTAAAGGGTACTGCTCTATTGGCATAAACAAAAGAAATCTAGCCGCCTACGAATAACAAGATCAGATTTGTGAATTATAGGCATAAGAAAAAGAGTATGACTACAACAGGTTAGATTTGCAAGATAATGCAGTGTACAGAGATTGGTTGATAAAGGTCGATTGGGTTTGCACCTTTGTTGGGTAAGCCACAAATAGACGAAGCACCAAAGAAGCTAAGATACCGTTGTTGACCTTGTCAACACAAAGTTGCCACGGATTAAGTAACTAGTGTAAACACTGAAGTTATGACAACAAAGGATTGAGTTCAGACGGAAATAAAAATTTTAACAATAAAACTGCAGAAGAAAAAGCAAATGACAACATGCATAAGATAAGGCTAGCAAAAATAATAATGTAGAATTTGGTGGCACTAGATCTGGATAGATTGTCCAGAATTTTACTCCACTACTTGCAGATCTTCAAGAGCAACGGTATGCTCTGACTGAGCCCGTTGCAACACCGTGTTTCTTTTTTTTAGATTTTCTTGTTTCGCTTGTGCATCAAACAGCATGTAGTTGCGTTTATGTGTAACTTCAGTCACAGTGTCAATTCATTTGATTTTGAGCACAAACTAATCTCTCTGCATTTTACTGGTTCCAGGTTGGCGTAGACAAAAATGCTTAAACATATCGTTTGTTGATCATACATGGTTACTTCTGCTTGTAATCATAAAAAATATGTCACATTTTAGATAAATCATCTTTTGGAAATGAGTTGCTGCCCAGGGTGGACGTCATCACACAACAGCAACAGGTGGCTCCCCTAAATTTCCGAATTGGTTGCAAGTGTTTTTTCCTTACTTCATTTCTAGTTCATTTTCTTCTCAGTAACGAAATACTTCTAACACACCAATTCAAACAGCTGTCGAGGTTGTTGACTTGTAAACGTAAAGTTTTCACATCCAACATACAAAAGATCAACTGAAGGGAGAACACATTTCAAAATCTAAAAACACTATTTTAAGAAAAGGGCACCTGGGGTTGCGCAATAGTAGGTTTTATCGTTTTGCGTTGCCCGAGTTCTATTTGATATTTTCTACGCTTTCGTGATATATCAGTTCTAACAAAGCCGATTTCTTAAGTTCCGAAACTTAGACAAACATAAAAGGCTTATTATTCTTATACATGAGTGTTTTTAATCTTGAAAATTCAGTTTGCTATCGTCTAATTTTTGTTGTAGCGAACTTACTATTTGGGCTGTTGTTACATTGACTACATTTTTCTTCTGGCAACTCCTTAATAATATTTTGTTGTATACAACATCTGTACGACAAATGTTTAATGCAACCGCGGCTTTTCTCTTGTGTAATGGATTAATCAAATTAAGGTGATAGCAAACTAGCGCAGCTATATTACCCTTTCAATGTTTTTCTGCTTGAAAGCAGTATGACAAGAAATTCATTGCTTACCGGATATTTGGAAAAGCCGCGATACACTTAAAACATGCACTTGGCTGCCAGCTCAGGTTTTGACGAAAAGTCAAGTTTCCAAAACATGTTTCCCACTCGCAGTTTGATCAGTGTTACTGCTGACGTCATTCAAATTCAAAATATCGCTTTCGATACCGCATGCTGCATCTATGACAGCAGCGTTTTACATTATGCTTAACTTGAGGAACTGTTCATCTAATTTATTCTTAGTGAACTAATTGCTTTGTTCCTACTTTTTGAAAACCAAACGTTGCATGTCGAATGATACCGTGAACTGTCCAAGGTTTTGCACAAACGTTGCTTGTGAAAAATATGTTTCTTAAAGCAAACCAAAAATATAAAGAGGTCTTGTAATTAGAAATATTAATTGGGATTAGTTGCATTGAAGAAATTTGATATGAAGCTTGATGGGGCGATAACTGTCGCTTTTATAGTGTTATCTAAAAAGTCTAGTATTGTCTAAAAACAGAGTGCATAAAGCATAGCTTTATGAAACTGCACATCTTGTAAATTTTTTAGTCGAAGTTGCAAAAATCTTTTCACTAAAGATACATTTGAACTTAGCAGCCGAGTGTGTGCCTCCTATTCACTGCTGGACTCTAAACTGACTGGCTCTAGGACACAAAAACATTAGATGCGGAACACATCGATTGACCAGGAAGCAAGTTGTTGAAAAGTTTTACTGCTGCAGGCAACAACGTGACAGAATCTAGCAAAAGAGGAGTATTCCCAATGGTATGTTATAGTCGGGGAAAAACGTTCTCCAGCTTATTAAAGGAGGAACGACGGGCACTCACTTTTTCATGTGGTACCAAACTATCAAGGGTAAGGGTTTTGAGGTTTTCTGTCACTTCTTTAAAGTTTTCAACGGGAAAAATCTCAACTGTGCTAACTGCAGCTGTTGACATCTTCGTTTCGATAGAAAGTTTTCGCAATTTGCTTAATGACACTACTGCAGTGTATTCCAAACCGACAAGCACTGCGCAAAAGCCGTTTTAAGTATACAACGATTTTAAACGAGCAAATGCCGCTATATTTGGGTAGAACAGGACGATCAAGATAGACTATACCATTCGTGGGAATAACCACACAGATGATCGCTTTTGTCTGTCACGTGTCACCTGCAGTTGGGCCCTCATTCGCATTACATAAGCCCTACCAGGCTTTTCTCAAAACTCTCTGTCCTTCTAAACTGACGTTTAATCAGTCATCTTCAGTTATTGGCAGGAAAAAAGACGTTTTTCATTGTGAGGTATTAAAAGTGCTTCGCGCAATGGTAAGATTAGCAGCAACAGTTGTTGAAAAGTTCATCTGAAAAGCATTAAGCGGTGAAAAACATGAAACCAGTTAAAGTACGTTAACAATACAAATGTGAGGAAAAACTGAAGGATTTATCAGCTACATTTTTTCGAACAGGAACAGTGTATATCAACTTTTTATGTTAAAAATTGAAGTTAATTTTGCAAAACAACATGTTTTGGACTGGTGTTATCGTGGTGTGAATTATATTAGGAAGCATGACAAGGTACACAATTTTGAAAGTTGTTTTGAACATTTTTTTTCATAAGCAAGTGTTTCTTGCCGCATAGAAAACAAGGCTCTTTGCAGTGCTGGGCATAAGTTATTATACTATTCGAGGTTTATCCTGAAAGATGTTGGTCGTCATGTTTGAAAACTGTCGTTTTAGTCAAAATTACATTGATGAGCTGCCATGAAAACAGGGCAACTGTGACAAAATTCGGGCCCAGAGACAAACGAACTACACCTGTTGTAATTTTGCGTTTGGTTATATGACTATAGGAAGGTCACCTGAAATTAACTTTTTTCTAAAATATTTGTTATTCTTTGAAAAAGATTTCAGATCCCACGAATAAAACCAGTGATTTTTCGGAAGGAACAGAATAAAATTCAGTTCCCAAAAAGTCAACACATATTTTTTTCGAAGAATGATCTGACGTAGGAACTTGAATTGGCAAACATAGCCTTTGATCCTTCGTACAAAATTTACCAAGAGTCAGCATCAGCTGAAAAAATTATAAGACCGACGCAGACCGTGAAATAAAAAGATAAATGCTTGCGATGATACCCATTGTATTTAGAATTAAAGATAGTTGCGATGCGCCAGAGGCCACTAAACATGACTTCAGCAGCGCGTATACATTGCTAAGGGATGCAGGATGCTCACCTCTCTACGCACCGCTCATGTTCTTGGCTCCATTTTATCCTTCCCCGTAAGAAGTAAAGTCCAAGTTGCGACAAATTTGTCAATATGCAATCCGCTACTGCTTCTCAAGTGGTGGAAGTAAGTGGCAGAGAACATAGAAATCCTTTGTTAACCTTTTTGTTTTTGACAACATGGAGGAATAAGTTGAGCTGCTCAAAGAGACCATCATCAGATGTCTCGTTGCGCGTTCGCTAATACAAATAAATACTTCACGTTAGCTACATCTTTTACAATTTGCTTGGCGAATAACCTGACTATTTTGTTTTGTGTATGTCAGCTGATGTACCAGGCATTACATCCTTAAACGATTTAGCTGCAGATTGATCAGCAGCATCGCAGCGCAATCTTAATGCAGTTCTAAAATCCCCATCATCATGGGCGTCGGAAGGATTTTTCCAGGGGGCCACTAAGGAATTTTTCCAAAATTCTTGTAGGGGGGGACAAAAGTGATGAAATATGTTTTTTCCACTCGAAACTAAGAAAACAACGTTCTTTTGCTGAAATTTTCAAAATCCAAGGGGGGCCAAGGCCCCCCTTGGACGCCCCTTCCGACGCCATCATTAGTGATCGGGTGATCAGTGCGAAAGTGACCGCAATTTCTATGACCATGTACACTCGTAGAAAGTTGTTCCTGACAACCGCAAACCTCAACAACCTGGATTGCATGTCTCACTCGAACTTTGTTTTGGTCTATGATTTTTTTCTACTTTCGCAAAGCATATTTCTCACGTCCACGTTTCCTTCTGTTTTGAAAAGTCTGTGAAACGCAAGAAACTCCTCTGCGGAAAGCTGACCGTATTTGTGTGTTTGATGATAATTATAATCTTCTTTCGTTTTTTCAATATTAGCCGCTTATTTTACCAACAGACCGAGGAACTTAACGCTGCGATTGACAAAATCACGTGAGAACGCAACGCTCTATTTGCGAAATGCCCTTTCATGGATTTCGCTGTAGGCTAAACACTTGACCTCTATTCTTCGCATTTGGAAACATCGCTTCTAGAAGCCTGTGCGCTCTACTGGAAAATCGTGCGAAGATGAAGGAGTCCAGCTGTTTAGCAATAAAGTTTCTCTGTCGCGTTCGCGCATATAACGTCCCACTAAGTTCCCAATGCCATTACTCATTTATGTGCTAAGGGAATTCGCCGAAACATTGTCTACCACTTGTGCCCGATGCTCCTTGCTGCTCTTCTGCTAATGGTCAAGTATTTATGATAGTGGTCAATAAAAAGTATCAGAGAGTGTCCACCTTGATCTGTTTCACGCAGAGAAAGAAAGCCTTTTGAATTTAACCACAAACTTGTCCACCTTCACTCATCACTTTTCACGGACTGAAATACGATGAGCAACTGATGAGCAGAATAAGGAGTTACAGTTACTTACATTACACCAACAGCTAACGGTCAGTCACATCACACAACTACAGACAGTGTACACGAGCTGCAACCTGTTTCCATGCTTGTACAGTAGAGCAGGGCTTCCTAAACTGGGGTCCGTGGCCACTAACCACTGCACAGGGAATCCGTTGAAATATGGAAAAACAAAATATATGACAACGTTATGGATATGTTTCCTTTTCTGTGTGACTCCATTGTTAACAAAACCTGAATTAAATAGTTGATACTCTTTATGTTCAACTACATTTGGAATTCCTTTCTGGACATTTTAATAAGTACTTTTCAAAAGAAGAACATGAAAACTTTGATTGGATTTCAAACCCTTTCGTTGTTATAAAAATTATCTGTCAGTATGCGAAGAAGAATTAGCCGAATTGTTATCTGATCGAAATTGGATGATTAGTTTCAATCAAAAAACTCTTTCATTTTTTCTGGTTAAGTGTTGAGGACGAATATCCATTGCTCTCAAAAAAGGCAACTAAATTTTTATTGCCTTTCGCTGCCACCTAAATGTGTGAGGCAGTATTTTCAGCTCTTACAAATATGAAGACAAAATACAGTTCCACATTTACCGTGGACTCTGACGTACGAGTTTGCCTGTCAGAAAAAGCTCGGGGAATTGATAAATAGAGCAGTAAGAAGCAACCCCATCCGTCCCATTGATGTCCGTTTTGTTCAATAAAACATTATTCAGTGTCATTTATTTCTCGTTTTGCATTATACTTCCGCGCTGGTTGGGCGGAAAAATTTTTGATAAAACAGATTCATAAAAGTGGGTAAGTGGCCCAAAACGTTTGGGATATCCTGTTGCAGAGCAGGGTTAAACTGAGCTGTTGTTGGGTATGTTGATACGACTGCGCAGGAATAAAAGAAGATGCTTGGATACTTCGCAAAACATTAAAATTCATAACTGTCAGATTTGATAACAAATGTGTTGCGACGCCTGCTAGCACTTCCGCCAAACTTTCCGCAATGCATCCAATCCGAACTAAAAGGTTGATGAAAATTCACCGAACAGATAAAGCAAACATCAGTATTTCTAAATTGATAAGTTGATAAGGGGGGTTTTAACCCTACAGCCGCCTGGCTGCACCTTTGGGTTTTTCCGAAATGGATTTCGTAACAATTACGTGCGTCATTTTGACTAAACATCCGTGCTTCATCTGTTGTGATTTGTTTAAAATCAACTGTGATTTGTTTAAAATCAAATGTATGGGGAGTTTTAGACTTTTCTTTGTAGATTGATACTACCAAGAGTATTTTATTAGATGTGTTTTAATACCAATGGCATGATTTTATCATATTTTGGTGTCTTTTTCACCCAAATGAAAACTTCAGCTTCAACAATATACGTGTCGCGGTGAAAACCTCGAAAATGAAAACTAGTATGAGCAAACATCAGAGACATTAAATTTGTGTCTCTCTCGTTTCTCCAACATATCCTAATCCGCTACAACGGTTCCGATTACGTTTGCGAAATTGGTTTCTCCGCTTTCTGTTTGACGCCAGCATCCAGCAACCAAAACCTGGCGACGCCACTGTCTTGTTTCCAGATTTTCTTCGATCCTACTCTTAAGTCAAGCTATTCGCACCTTACGCTTATAACAAATTTTACCGATGAACATGGCTACCTCATAAGCAAGCGTTTATATAAAAGAAATCGGGAAGGAAAATTGAAAAAAAATTAAACATTAGAACATTCCATTTCCCGCTAGTCCAAGCAGCCAAATTAGAACCATAATAGGGTCTGAGGAATTTTGGACCCCAATCACAATGCTGAGGACGACGGAATGGGGAGTAATGGAAAAAATGAACGTGTGTGCCTGTAAAAAAGTCCAGCTTTTTCAAAATGCCGCGTGGCCTGCGTTTAGCACCTACATATGCAAATCTGGTTTTTGCCGGTGACGAGTTTGAAATAATAAAAAATGCGGTGGTGCGTGATAATCAGGTTTGCAGGTTTGTTCGGTTCGTCAAACTGAGTTTTCCAAAGTTTTAGTCATTTCAGCAAGACGCGATACCATCCGTTAATTGGTGGCAACTTAAATATTGAAGCAAGATTTTTCAGTGCAGTATTTACTATGTTTTACCACAGAAAACTGCCAACGGTAATAGAGGAAGGTTTTCAAAGGAATTTCTGCGAGGGCATCAGAAAGAAAAGATAGATCAGGTGGAGTATGCCCCAACCCCTACTGGTACCCAGACTCTGACCCACATGCTTTTTGGAAAATTTGTCAAGTTTTTTTGAAAATATGTTTGGAAGTTTATGCAACATTTTTTCATTTATGAAACGTTCTTTTTTCATTTTTTTGATTTATGAAATCAAGTTTATGCAAATAATATTTGTCGTGACGTCGTAAACTGCGTTTTGCCAAGGCACGCAACTTCTGGTTATATTGTTCTATTTTACGCAAAAACGTTCTCATATTTATTTCAAGTTTCTGCAACCGACATTTCTCGATACATCATAAGTTGCGCTATGCCAAGGGCTTGCCCGGGCAGGTCGGGTTTTTGCGTCGTGTTGCAACTAACCCGATTGAAAGTCGCGTTCGTCCAATGGAGTTCACGTTTCAGGGTAACTTTGCTGTGTTAATCAGAGCTTTTGCGTAACTTTGTCCTCACACGTGCGCTTTTCAACTTTAAAAAATCTCTGCTTTTAGTTTGTATTGTTTCAAGCCGCAACATCATTTTTCTTTCATCAAACTGAACATATGTTTAGCTAACCGGGTACCAAAACAGAGTGCACTCCGACTGGAAAACGAAACCTCTTCAAAGATGAATGCCTGCATTTCGTAGCTGCTGTAGTGTTGATAATTTAACTTATTCTATTCTCTTCCGAAGCAAATTACCTTAAACTGAGTAAAACTATTCAGTTCAACACATGCAAACAAAACCTACTAATTACCATGGTTAGAAGAGAACCTGAAAGAAAGAAACTACATAGATAACTCAGTGCATTTTGCTTACGGTGTAACTAATCTGATTTACCATGTTTTTGAACAAAGTAAATCTAATCGAGTCATTCTTTCATATTTAAGTAACAAATTCACAGTTTTCCTGTTGCCATCACGTCAGCGTTAACCTTCTGAGTTCTACGGTTTAACTTGTTCGAAAGTAGCAATCATTTACTGTAAAATGTTAGAAACGTAAAAACGTACATCTAATCAGCAGTGTAATTTTATCATTTACACTTTTTATTCTCGGGGATCTGATCAAGGACGCGACTGTTGTTCTTTCACATTTGAACAAAAACATTTCAAACATCTAATCTACCGAACCTCTGCGTAGCAGTGCTATGAGTATCAATTTATACAATGCCAAATTTTATCGAAGTTATAGTGTAACGATTCTGGTTTGTTGGCTTTGAAATGCACGGGAACTCTCCTTCCCTGAAATATGCCACTGTCGAATTAAAGGAAAGCAAACAAAAGATTACTTTTTGCCACTGTCGCCCTGTCCTGTTTCCAGTCGTCGAACGTCAAGCAATTGGAAATGGATATCGTGGAAGCTCGGACCTGATGCAGTTTTACAGTTACGAGTATATCAAGTTCTGAAACGTTCATCGTCAAATTTAATCGAAAACGCAATTCAACAATTCTGCTTCGCTGAGTATGAAACTTTTCGGTCTAACACGAACTTACACGTATATCCTAGATGTGCACATCATTTCTAATTTTGCAAATGGTGTTACATTTACATAACTGAAAATCAACTTTGGTGAAAGCCAAACACAAAACATTGCGTAATTTACTACTTGCAACTTTTCCAAGTAATTTTTCAAACTGTCCAATTGTGAAAAAAGTTAACATTATTCAGCTTTTGTAAGTCGGACCAGAATCATTTTCACTCAGTTAAAAATAAACATGAGCTTGGTGTCCAACATTTCAACTCTTCGTTATAACGCAAAATCGTACATCCAATCAGCAGTGGCATTTTGTCACTTGTTCTTGTTTGGGTAAAAGATCAAAAACGTGCACGGCAGCTCTTAGAAAAATGTCAGTCTCAAACGCAAGCGGAAAATCATTCACAAGTGTAGAATTTTGACGGAGCTTCTGTCAGCCGTTACGAATCTCCACAAAGAAATAAAACATGCGTTGAAAAAATGTGGGTAGCAGCTGGGTGAAGCAGCAAACTAGTGAGGTAGAACAAGTCTAAGTATGGAAAAGACGAAGACGCTGCATTTGTTCTCCAATTAACCATTGCAAGACTGCTGATTGTTGCAGCAACTGCAAGCAAACATGTTGCGCTGAACACAAAATTACCACATGTTGTGTGTAAAGTACCCTAAGTAAACAACAGTTTGTCATAGACTGTGAATACTGTGCTTACTCACATAGAGTGTTTGCTTTCCTGAGCCTCAACTTTTGTTTAGCATGCTTTTACGTATTGTTTAAAGTTTCGATGAAAACATGTCACATTTTCCATTGTAATTCCACTGCCAAAACAATTTCTCAAGCATATTTGAAAAGCATTGTGATGTTTTCTTTTCCGAGACAAAAAAATTTGCCAAAAAATTTCTAACACGTTTTGAAAAGCTATTGTGCTATCTTCTTATCGCGAATTTGAAATAATGCAGCGAATATCATTTCAGCGTAACTGATATTTTTACTGGATGCAAAATTGATAAACAGCGTAGCAACTTAGTCTCAAAAATGCCGTTAAATTTACCCATTTGCAAACCTTTCCCGTGTGTTTCTATTACAGTAAATATGAGTCACGCAACAACCTTGTTATGTTTTCAAAAGTGAAGCTATCCTAACAAACCTTCGCATCTATGTAACCACCAACAAGACAATCGCATGCATGGCTAGAAGCACATGTTGACAAGACTTGGCGCTTCGTTTAAATCTGCAGCGTATTTTTCACTAGACTGTGAATGTATTCTGACACTGAAAAAATTTGACACTCTGCAAAATCTCTTTGAATTACGCAAACATTTTCTTGCCTGAGTAGTCGTATTGCATTAGGAACTTTACTTACAAGTCAAAATTCTTGTCGTCGTTCCAAAATTGTTCCAACTATTATCTGTTTCATGACATACACACAGCAAAGTTACCGATTGTTTTTGCAAACCCAAGTTGCGAATGCGCAGCAGATGAAATAGTTCTTGTCTCTGACCAGGGGCGGTATCAGCACAACTGCCACCGGAACAACTGCCACCCGAACAACTGCCACCCGGACAACTGCCACCCGGACAACTGCCACCCGAACAACTGCCACCCGGACAACTGCCACCCGGACAACTGCCAACCAGGACAACTGCTGCCTGGACAACTGCCACCTAGGATAACGCGTTTTGCACATCACATACGAGCTATCGAATTGTGTTTACACTACTGCGTTGCAGCACGTAGAGTTCTCGCTGCACGGCGGTTGGGAACCATTGTGCTACAGCATTACTGCTTCAGCATAGTGCAACAAAAGTTAGTTGCAACATTGCTGTTGCTGCCATCTAAATAACAAATGATGAGCAATGAACAGAATTTAAAATGCACCGAGGTAAACGGGTTTGATGAGTGCGTGAAATAAACACTAAAAAATAATGTGCATGAGTGAAAGCTGTGAAACACTTGAAAAGGCTCATAAAAGTTAAGGTTTGCATTGACTTAAGAATATTTATGAAGATGCAATGGCAATGATACGATATTCTTCACCCAAAAGTATTAAAGTTGAAGTGAAGGTTCTTTAAAGTGGTCGGAGGATGAAAGAAACTTTTGTTGTACACATTTGTGATTTCAAAGCGTTTGACATGAAAGCAGCACCTTCTGAAGTTCACATGACTTTAATGGTAATAAACGTAGAAAATTCAATGCGCCCTGAATGGCTATTTCAGGTGCCAGTTGTCCTGGGTGGCAGTTGTCCTAAAACCAGCAGGGGCACATATTGCGTTTCACGGCACGCTCACAAGCAAATTGTCTTGCTGAGTTACAACATGTTTTGCAACAGGATCGATTCTGTGTCCGAGGATCGTTTGTTTTTTGCAAGTACATTCAAGTCTATTGCCATTTTAATGTTGGACAAAACTGTTGTTAGAAATCTACCTAGGGATATTTCATTTCGTTTAAACCAACACGAAAAACCTCTTGTACCTTACCTTGGCAAACAAAACTCGCTTATTGTTCTGGATCGCTCGATCTTTTTTTCGGCGTGTTAGTTACATTTTATTAGGTATGCTACATTTCATGAGTCATGTTTCATTTTATTAAGCGTGTTACATTTTCTTAGGCGTGTATAGCAAAATGTATCTTTCAGAGGCCCAGCTACTTTGTGAAAACGTTATCTTTGTAAGCATAGTCACAGTGACCATATACTTATGCATTTTGTCTCGGTATATATTAACTAAACTCCAAACAAGTATACTGTCTCCATTTTTCAAAATAAAACCATTTTAATCTTAAGAAAAATTAGCGTTTTTGTAAACGGTTAATGACAATACTTTCAACTACGGTCAGCAACAGCGTCGTCTCTTTTCAGTACCAGTTTTTCCTCAGGTGCAGTCACAAGCCCAGCAAGAAAAAATTTCACCCATGTTACAACAGGTTTGCGCAACAAAAAGCGTTGTTCAGAGCAGAGTTGAATAGAAAACGGTAGCTTTTTAAGGGATGGGTTAATCGCGAGCAGCATAGTCTTTGCGATAACAGATATCCACTTGTGTTTCTCGAGCAACACGATCAGTTGTTGCGCTAAGCGTTTTGCCCAAATTGACATATTCGTGATGATTCACAATTTTAAGCTTCAACCGTCTCGCTCCATGTTCCTCGCGAAATAATTTAAGCCTACTGATAACAAGCCGAGAACGGTGAACACTGCCCTCTTCATGATTTCGAAATATAACAAAGTTTGCACTTTGAAAATCATACTCCCCTTCGCTGACGCAGTTGGGTGTAGAAAACGATTGTTTGAAGAGTGTTTTTGGGAGGAGATTGATTTCAAAATAAAAGTGTACTTGTTTTTCTTTTTTGAGTTTTCATGGAAAACCTGACAAAATCAAGAGCACAATAGTTTCTGAAAATTTAATTTATGTAGTTTCGTTGTGTGTTTCACATGTTTCAATGTACTTCAGATTTGACGAGGAGGCAGATCTGGAAAAACTCGTACTTTCTACGTTTTTGCAAAAGACTTTTGGGTGGTGTTTGGCATATAACAGTGTTGATTAGCTTTTGTTTTTTGTAATTATTACTATCAGAAAACACGCACAATGCTTCAGTTAGAACTGGTGGCCCTTGTCAATCTGCGTAATGGTAGTTCGCGACGTTTGAAACTTTGTGCCTGGAGAAACGATTTCCGTGATTTGCCCCATCCGTGTTATGCAGAGCCTAAATTTGGCGGTGAACATTTTGAATTTGATTGACTTTTCGAGTTTGCCTTTGTTTCTTCCGGAGACTAACGTTTTTGCAGTTATTAGACATATAGTCAAAGGTTAGGGCTGTCATTATTTCACCACACACAAAGACACATTTCAGCGACAATCAACAATTTTCATTTGTACCGAAAACAAGTTATGATCGAAACTTAACTGAAATGAAACTTTTACATTACTTACACCATACTTTCGTAGTGGATACGTTTTCACCTTCTTTTGAGCTACCGCAGCCGAGTATTCACTACGAACGGGCCCGCTTTTGCGTCACAGATACAACTTGTGGTCATGCATGGCGAAGATTAAGTATAGGCTGTCATTTGCGGCGAGGGGCGAGGGGTATGGTCAACCTGCGGTAAGAAGAAAAGTGCTCCAGTTGACGAGTAAAAGACTATAATCTGAAGGTATAGTAAGGAAAACCTTCATGGCCAAGAATAGGAAGTTCGCTTTCGATGAAAGCAGATAGCGAACCGTTGTGTAATGCATGGGATGCGCAAAACCGTGGCTTTACTTGCAAAATGGGGGTATGGATGTTTGTGACGAAAAGTGGGGAGGGTTGATATTTAGGACAAAAACGTGACCTCATTTATGGACCACTCCGAAGTAGCAAAACGAAAGTTAAATAAAAATGCACACCAGCAAACGAGAAAAGCCATGCCATTATTCAACAGTCTCCATCAAGATCTGGATCCACTGGTAAGACGAGGAGCACGTAACCTAAACCCACACAATGCTGTTTGATCCCAACCTGTTTTTTCAGAGCAACAGACAAGTTGATGTAACTGCTCGTTTCGAACAAAAAATTTGCTCCGTGCCTGTTTCTCCTAAAATGATATTGAGCGTCCGATACTGGTCAACGCAACCAAACTCGGTTAAGGAATTACTTCGCTCGATGCGTTTCCCCAAGACGAGGATAATTGATCACACATACCGTGCACAGGGTCTGGAATCGCGGGATAATCCTTTTCTGGAAGAGTCTGCTCTGTAACATCCAGATGATCTTCTTCTTGCCATTCAGCACTTACCATATTTTCTACATTTGCGGCTATCACCATCATCTAGCGGTGAGCAGCCACTCCTACCGGTTGCAAAAATTTGGTTTGCACTGTTTGTTGCTTGTGCGCAGCCTGTGGTTTCGCAACTTCACCAGTGAAGCAAAATACAGATAACATGTCTCGCATGTTCTATCACGTAAAACTTTCTGCACCGAAGGGCAATAGAGATCATGCGGAACAGAAACAAATGTTGCAGCTGAGCTGTGAAGGATATTGTCAGCTTTTAAACTCAAAGTCACAAGAACAGCGGTGGAAACTCGTGCATAGTGCCGTCAATCAGTCCTTCAGGCACTCTGATTCCGTCTAAAGAAATCTGTCTGCAATCACACTAAAATAAGAACTTCTTGGTTTTGCACAACACTTCCAGCTGTTTCATTTCACAACCTGCGTAAGATATCGACTTGTTCGGACGTGATTATCCCACAAATGCTGACCTTTTGTAACAAGGTGCTGTTCAACAATCACAAGCTCTAGCTTTGCAGCCAGCTGTTTGGGGAATCTCCTGCCTGGTCTTGGTTCCATCTTCTTGCGATGATTCAAGCGTGTTCTCATCATTTAGCAATGATAGTTAAGCCACACAGCAGTGACCCACACCAAGCGAATCAATCGCAATTTCTTTGCGATTTGTTTCGCAAGAAAACTAGTTTTGTGTGTTACATATCGAAGTCCTTATTCATTTAGAATCAAAAGGTGCTGTTCAGTTAGAGATTGGGTTAGTTCGATATATTCAGCATCAGTTGAAAAGTCGTCGACATTTGATTTAGACCAAAGTTTTCCCAGCGAAACCAAAGTCTTTTTTCAAGTTCTGGATCAGTGGTAAAACCTTTCTTGTCCAAACGGCTTCCAAAATTATCATGGGGAAGGATCAAAGTTCCCGACTTAATGGTGTTATTTTTCGTTCAACCCTTTTAAAAGGCGCTTCGTCCAGGGGTGTTTGCTGCGATAAACAAAGCATAAAGGTTATGCTTGGCAAAAGTGATGAATGTCAACCTTTATAACTTCTTGGTTGCGTGGATTTTCGTCTGGGCCTCCATCAACAGTTGTAACACAAAACTGATTTAGGATCTATCAGTTCTACCTCTATAGTAATGTCTTCGACTTCTTTCAAATCCAACAGCGTTTCGAAGTCGAGGCCATGGCTCACTGCAGTTGAAGACAAGTGTTTTCCCGAACTTATCGCAATATAAGTAGGACTTAAATAACCAACTGCTTCTTTGTTTCCTAGTCCATCACATTCAATCCGAATTCCTGCATATACCGATGGAATGAGCTTGTGCTGATTATTGATTAGCCACCACCCAGTCGTGATCTGGGAGACTAATACGATATTCAACATACATCAACAAGGTTGCTTTGCTGCTTTGCAGCTGTCAAGCCAATAGGAACGCGGTATTTACCATCTTGACTGATAAAACATACATTATTTGGTTCCAGGAAAGACGAAACTCTTCCAAGCATGCAATTGTTGCTGCACAAAACTACCCGTCAACATGTTTTGCAACATTTTATGCTGCAATTAATGTGCCTGGTACCGCCAACACATGGCGTTTACCTTGGTGGGACGAACTGCGTTTCGGTTGAAGACGAAGATAAACTCCAATGCTTCAGTTGTGCTAATGGCAAACTCATCGTTTTTCAACTGTTTTGTAAGCTGGGTCTGAATTTCGATGCTTCGATTTCGATGTATATTAGACTATCGTTTATGGTGAGAAGCCAATCGGTGCATAGCAATATCTATTTATTATTGTTTTGAGTAACAACGGCTGCTCTTCTATAAATCAGAGTTTGCAACATCATCTTCACCTGCAGTTGCAATTGAACTGGCGCATTTCTAGCAAGTGCAACTACGTCAGACCTGTTTTCAGGCAGCGACTCATGCGTTACAGATCGCTGGTTTACAGGTTTATCCTTCGCTGAATCGAGGTGAGATGATTTGCTCTTCTATTTTGAGGCACAAGATGCTTGTTTTGACCAAAACTTTAATAGCCTCCCAATATTTTTCATAGCAGTATTTTTAAATGCGGTTTTGAGACATTCACCTCTTTTTCGAAAATCGTCAGCTTTTTTGATGTTATTCCATATTTTTGTAACCTCAATCTGACAGACTTCGTTACTAGACTTCTGCTACACAATGCGAAACAAGCTCTTCCGTCGCATTCTTGTCAACACAGAACCTACAGGTATCCGTGACAGTGGTGGTGGTGTACACACTGGGGGTTCAGGTGGTGCAAGCGCACCCCGAAAAGCTTTGATTTGTCAAAAATTTAGGCAAAATTTCAAAAAAAATGGGCAAAGAAGCTTCGACGTTTTTATCAATGTTAATGAAATTATACTTTTTTGCTACTGAGCGTATAAATGAAAGTTTACTATGTCATAGAAATCACCTTTAAAATCAACCTACTGTTTCTCGTAATTTCATGTTTTATTTCGTGAGAGTTGATGAGTAAACTTCTCACTCTAGGGTTTGAGCAAAAGAAGCTATTTAATTTATGTGGTTTATTAATTGTACACGTAGGGAATCGAGTATACTGCATTGAGTAGAGTTTATTTTGGCGAAAATTGAGAATTTCAAACACGAGAAAGAAACCATAGCAATTGCAAAAGCGCCAGGGCACCGAAAAAAGCGGAAGGTTATCGAATCGCTGCCCTTTGACTGGCGGATAAGGTCTATAATAAGCCAAGTTTACATCGAAGTCATATGCGTGGGAAAGAGCTGCCAGACGATCAACACAGTTGCGCAGGGAGTGCTGGGTCGCAACCGGTCACTCTCGGTGAATCAGGTGCTCAGATCCTTGCGAATCGGGGCGTGGCAGAGGGAGTATAAACCCAGCAAAAATAAAACTCTGTCCAGGTAGTCCTTTTCGCATCTGGCAAGCTCTACAATTGTTTGCAGCTGCAGGGCACCTACTTTAGAGTCCATACCTGGCAATTTGAGAAAAATTACAGTGTTTGGACGAACACATTTTGCCATACAATTTGTTGCATGTTGCATACGATCGTGTGCAGTTGAACAGATAATCGTGTGAGACTCACGGCATAGTCATAATATAAATGTATCACATACATGTCTTTAGAGAAGGAAGCAGGAAGCAGCTTACTTCGGTCTACCTCAGCTAGGTGTGAGGTTCCTTGCTGACAGCAACAGCTATAATGTGAATAGAAAACCTCAGAACTGTAAGGCAGATGCTCAAGATTACTGAGCCAGCTGGCTTCTGGCAATGTTCTTGAGTAGCCTAGCGTACTTTTTCTCAGTTGTGTTATCAAGAACCAAATTTCAAGTACCAAATTTTCTATTTTCAAGTCTGTGGCAACATGGTAGAGGACAATAAATGTACCAACAGCTACAGAAAATCTGTAAAGAGAAAGTTGGTTGCATAAAAGTTTTTCGGGCAAGCTTGGGAAAATTTGGGCAAAATATCCTTTGCACCCTCAAAAAATTGCCTGGTCCGACGCCCAGGCTCAGTGACGCAGCAAATAACGCCTATTACCTATATTTGACTTCTCTTGTCTGCTTGGTGCAGTGAATCTTGCCACTGGGGTCAGTCTTGTCAACATCAGATTGTTGCTTTCTTAAACATCAGACAACATCATATTTTTACGTTAAGTTTCAATGCAAATTGCTTCTATTACCGATACCTAACAAAGGGCGATTAACCTCGTTGAATCCGAAACATAACGAAGTATCGTCATTGAATGGAAAAGTCGGTTATGCGTAATTGGTAATGTACGCCTTTTTGTTGTTCTCAACGCAGTGAAGAAAGCTTCTTCAGTTTGGAAGGATAACCAAACACACATGAGGGTGAGAAATTGATGAAAGACACTTAAAAATCATGAATCTGACTTATTTTCATCCTGAAAGGAGAGGAAATGTGGAAAACAAAACAACAGCCCAGTCAATATCAGATTTGTCGCTAAAACATCAGACATCAGATATTTCTGTGAAAACATCAGCACGCAGATTTCGACTGCAGCGCATCTCAGCACGGTCTAGCACAGGGGTTTCTAATCCTGTTCACGATCTCGTACCCCTTGGACACCCTGTATTGTCAACGTGTACCACTTCTTCCAAAACAAAAATCTCATTAAGTTTAGTTGCGGTCTTTTATTGTTATTTTGATGCATATCATTCTTCTGAATAAATTCTGCGTCGGGTAATTCTGCGCCGTGCACAGCTCGTCATGGCAACTCCTGGATGCAATAAAACAAACAAAGAATTGCACCTGGGAACTCCTGGCTCGTCCTCAATGTAGACAGGCCTTCACCCCTGCCACAGAAGTGCAAAGCATGGACGTGAGTGGTTTTGGGGGAGTGTCGAGATGAGATGGAATGGGTCAGAAAAGTGTGCATAATTTAATCATCTATAAATTATTCAAAAATCTGTGTACATATTGACAAGGTCTATGAAATACCTATGAAGTCGTTTAATGTTCGTATCAGGGACCGAGTTTGCTAGAAAACTTTGTGTGCATGTTATTGTGCATATCACACAAATATAATATTATTTTTTGCGTCCCATGTTCACTCAACCTTAGTACGACCTTTTTGTAAAATTGGAAAATGGGAAGCAAATCATGGAAATGATATATTTAGGGGAACATGGCCCAAGTGTCCCACGGATTACGCCCATGGTTGCATAGCACTGTGCTAGTACTTCACAATAATTACTATAGGTATTTTCTTCTTTACTAAGTACACAAAACTTCAGTGTTAGCACTTCAAGAGTTCTTTGTCAAAGTAGACAAAACAAACACAACACTTCAAGTATTCTTTAAAAAACAAAAAATACATTAAAAGTAGAATTTATGTACATGTATCTCTGAGATTTCATTAACTGGCATGGCTGTGTCCGATAATGACCCAAAAGACGCCTAAATCACACCGTTGTTTGTCGTGTACATCGGGACAGAATCTACATTTTGCCAAACACACGACATCTTGCATCACGAACCTCACAAACTCCTTGGCAATATCTTTGCAGGATAATTCACTAAATATATACCGGTTTGCATGAAAAATAACGGCGTGATGTAGGCGCACATGGGTCATGGTAGACCGGAGCCATGTTTTCAACCTGCGTGGGGTTCTGAAGGATCGCTTTGCTTTACAAGAGCTTGCAGGTGATATTAAAAGCAGGCTCTGCAGTTTCTCAACTGCAAGAAACATGCACCTTACATTTGCTTCCATTTCACGGAATATCTTCAAGCGCCCAGCTAGCTAAAGTCGATCTCTTGTAGTGATGAACATACATTGGCAATTGTATTTCAAGGGCAGAGTCACGTAGCTCTGGATAGTCTTTGATAACCTTGATAACCCCAACAATCATGGTGTGTAGGCGCACATGATGTAGGCGCACATGGGTCATGGTAGACCGGAGCCACGTTTTCAACCTGCGTGGGGTTCTGAAGGATCGCTTTGCTTTACAAGAGCTTGCAGGTGATATTAAAAGCAGGCTCTGCAGTTTCTCAACTGCAAGAAACATCTCTTGTAGTGATGAACATACATTGGCAATTGTATTTCAAGGGCAGAGTCACGTAGCTCTGGATAGTCTTTGATAACCTTGATAACCCCAACAATCATGGTAATTCAGTTTACATAGTAAATTTGCACACTCTGTCCATAGGTAATCCAATAATAATGTCCATTTTTCGTATTTATTTCCAGGATTTGTGTTAGTGGTTTTCAACAGTAATGTATACACAAAATTTAAAGAACGACATTATTTTTATCACAAATTGGAGGGACAAAAGATATTTTGACCCCCGCCCCCAGAAACTCGGACCCTGGTTCGCATTAACAACGTGTCACTACAGAGAGCAGTATACGTGAAGTATTTAGACGTATTAGTAGATAGCAAGCTGTAATTGTTCTCCCACACTCATTCAAATTTTAAAAAACTTGTTGCATTTCACATGTCGCTTAAAATTCGTAAATTTATTCCTATTGGAGTTTTGAGATTATTATATTTTAGTTTGATGCGCATTGTCACTTACAATATTGCGTTATTTCATTATTACAACCAATAATTCTTGTTTTACAAAGATTGTCAGTATTACAAATCAGTATCTTGCGCATAATGATCTTTAGCAAATATCAGTGATAGTTTTGACTCGAGTCACGATTTTTGATGACTTGACTCGAGTCACGTTGAGAAACGATTGTGAAGACTCGACTCGAGTCAGAGTCATTTTTACAAAATCTCCAAACATCTTACTGACAAACCCAGTTAGTTTGCACACAAAGAAATGAGCTGTTTTTGCTTCAGTGACGCGTGGTTAATATTGGAGCAAATTTTCTGTTTTGACTGTGTCTCCTAGTGGTGCTATGCTAGATTTTAAGGTTCAGGTGTTCCACATAACACATAGGTAAAGCTGAGTTTTTGCTTATCACTGAGAGGTCAGCAGCGCACAATACATTGGACATAATATCGTGGTTTGATCTTCTGGATTGATATCTTGTACGGTATTGCTGAGCTTAACAGAGCTTCTCATTGCTGTTAACAGTGATCACTCTGAAGTCTTTGCAAGTCAATTATTATGATGTTGTGAGTCAAACGAAAAGCATAAGTTAACTGGAATTAGTTTCCAAACTATTTGTTTGTCTTTGGATTTTTGATTTGGATTACATATAGGGGAAGGTGGGTACAGTCGACACCTTTTTTCATTTTCAATCACTTTTATTTCAAGTTCAAACAAGCTCAAAATTTGTCACACAATAAAGCAACTCTATATACAAAATATCGTGCCAAAACATGAAAACAACACCCTTCAGAAAAAAATTTACAATCAATTTAAAAAGGGTACTTTTTCTGTCGAATGTGTCCCATGCCTGAAGCACACTCGACATGAGCATGGGGTACACCTGACCGGTAAATAAAAAGTTGGGTTGCATGCACTGCTTAATGTTCAGGTGATATGCCATGTAAAATAGGCACTTGCTTACTGCCTCTCCACTTTTTTCACATTCTAATTACCCACTATCACTGCATGGCAAAACAAATTTTTATGATTACCAAACATTAAATGAAACCAATGCAGTTTGCTGAAATTCATGCTTTATCATACAAATATAATGTGCCTCTAAACACATAATAAACCTAAAAATGCTCATAGATTAGAATTAATCTGTACTGAATTCCAATATAACCACTCAAGCTTTACCTTGTTTAGACTGACCTAGTATCAATGTGTTGAGTGTGCCCCATTTTTTTGTCAGATGTGCTCATGCATATCTAAAAAATAAAATGAAGAAGTAGCAACTCAACTTAAAAAGAATTTAAAATCTGGCATTATCAAATAATATTGCGCTGCCTTGACTACAACGTCACAAAAAGTCAGAACAGAAGATGTTGACTAACGTGGGCAAAACCCAAATCTAAATGCGATTTTATAAATTACTTTTGGGTAGCAAAAACACAGCTTGTTCTGTAACTCGTAACAACGGCTGCCTATTAACGAAAAATTCACTTTAGTATTACGGTTGGTATGAGACTAAATCACCATGGAAATTTTAAAGTTCAACGTTTTCAACTTTTTGAATAAATCAAAAAAGACGACTGTGCCCCTAGTTCTACTGTGCCCCACCTTCCCCCAGAGAGCTATCCTAATAACAGTGATGAGATTTTCGATTTAAACAAGATTTGGTTTTCATACTTGGATTTTGAACTAAAATTGTTGGATTAGAGTTGAAGAACATAAATCCTTTCGTCTCTGCATAAGATCCAAAGTAAAAGTTTGAGACTGACTGGCATGATCACGAAATTTAAGCAAAATTAACAAATACACAACACAAGCGACTCGTTAGCACTGGGCTAAACTTGTAACTAACGATGAACTGTGCTAAAGGTTATGACTGTGAGGTATACTGTAGGCAGAGACTGGCAGTAGCGAGCTAATAAAATAGTAGCTACTGTAGCGAGTAAGGTTTCTAGTAGCGATTGAGGAAGCGCAGCTACTTTTTAAAAATAACTGACTGGGTAGCAAGCTACCGCCACTTTATCGCTACCGCTATTGCCTGCTTTGGCGCAAGTGGGAACCAATGGAAAAGTGTGCAAGAGCTCCTCCGTCCGCAGACATTAGTAGTAACTGATCTTCTGGCTGTTTGTGCTGATTTTGTATGATTCGGTTGCAGTGGCGATTCTAGAATGAAAAAACTGAGGGAGCTACTGCGGGGCCAAGGAAAAAAGTAGGAGGGTCAACATAAATGTCTCTCCTGCATGGTAATTTTCCGTTGTAATGAAGATTGATTTGCTATGATTAAACCTATCAAACAGTGGTGATTCTAGAATTTTAAAAAAGTGGGGGGCACTGCGGGGCTAAGGATAAAGTAAGAGATCCAACATAAATATTTATCTTGCATGGTGATGTTTCGTTGTTTTGAAGATTAAGTTGCTATGATTAACCCTATCAAACCCAACACAGGCTTGTGAATATCGTTAAATACGAACTATCATTATTATTCACCAGAGGCACTTAAACGCGCACTGTAGATGCAATCACACACGTGTACTGCTTTGTCGAATATTCTGTGCTAACCATGCAACTTCCACAGCAATACACATGGAAAACGAAACACCATTTCCCGTACACAGTTGTGTCAACCCACATGAATGAAAACAGCTCTACGAAAGTGAATACAGTTCACATAAAAGCGAAATTGTTCCAACCACGAATTCCATCTTTGACACAGAGCCAAGTACGCTGTTGATAGCCAACTGGTTCCATCAAAATTTTCTTACTACAAAGCACATAAAAAATAAACCGTCTGCCAACGGATTGGTGACTAGTGACTATCCGTTTTTGTGGTAGCTTATGGAGATTTTGTGATTGTGCTGTAACCATAAAACTACGTACTATTACGAGTGTAATGCCCATCTGCAACGTGGATAGGGTTAGGACTATTCAGTGCAGTGTGCAGTTAACAGCAGCGAGGGTTCGGCATCACTTACACCTAAAGTAGCATAGCAGCGTCGCAGGTAGGTGTGCATCGGCGTTTAGGGCATGTACCTGATAGCAAGATGTAACAGCAGGCGTAAAAATTATTTTTCAGAATATTCCCAACAAAGTTGTTCATTTTAATATTCACACTGAATTTCCTCTGACTGATCCTCAAAAGCTGACTTTTCAACCTTGCGTTGATTTATGACTTTCTTGTCATAAGCGAAACACGCACTAACTCTGAATTTAACAAGATTCAGACAAATAGACAATGCGAAATATAATTCCCACACAGGTCCCTGCACAGTCTAAGTTAGAATTTTATGTCATCATCACCTCAATAACTTAATCCTTCGATTATCACGTCGACTGTCAAATTCATCAGCGAAATCATCTAAACCTGTTTTTCAGTTAGTACTCTTCTATTGAAAGTAGATCAAATATCAGGGCCGGATTTAGCTGATGTGAGGCCCTAGGCCAATCCACTTGTGAGGCCCCCTCTCCCATATTTACGAGGAAAAAATGGAAAAGCGTTAATCAATTTGCGGAAGCCGAAAATGACGATATTGACGCTCTAAAATACGGTCAATAAAAATTCTATATCATCACTATAGTGCCTCACTATCACTGCGCTTGTTGCTACCTTCGATGCAAAAAGTTCAATGACACGGAATTGTGGAAATTGTGCTTGACCGGCGGGAACAGGATTATTAATTTCCAGAGGCGAAACAACCAAAAACGCCACGGTTGAAATATTTGGAAAAACACATGGCCTACATTTTTGTAAGTTACATCTGTCTTCTTATTAGTGCTAATAAAAACAAACTACACTGCGCATATGTATGGCGGCATAAAGACGTTAAAGCACAGCGTGGAGACCATGTTGCGGCTCGCTTACTACGCTGTGAAAATCTCACACACACGAGCAAAACACGTCATGTAAAACGTACCCAACTGGTTGAACTGCTAGGTTCACGATTCGCGTTTTTGTTACTTTTTCAGACTGCAAAGAATCAAACGCAACGAAACCGTCGCGCGAAATGATGTGAGTTTCAAATCAGAACCGTCGCTAGAAAGTCTTCAATAGGGGGTATTACCTTGGCGCAGGGGGACTTGACATTCTGAAAATTTGATAAAATCTCCACTGATTTGTAGTGTTTTACATTTCAATTTGAAGGGCTGAGAACCGTGCACTAATACGAGGCATATAAGAACCACTAATCTGAGGCATAAGACCCAATCGCGCTTTTGTAATTTTCTTTCTGCTTCTCTATTTTTTTGCCCTTGGGGAAGAGTTCAGTGATTGCCAATTGACAAAGTGAGTTTTGCTTGCTATTCAAGATCACCAATATCTCTGATTTTCTAAGCATGGGAGCAGTACAAACTTGCGCAAGTACTCGATAGCAATCTGATTTCTGAATGACTATCTGAAAGAAACTTAAAATGTAAAGAAACACATCTAAAAACACCAATAGTGCTTTACCTAATAGAAACGCTGAAAAAAACTACTGTATTTGTTCAGAGGAAGCAACTATGTTTAGTTTAGGATACTGCTGTTAGTCCGAAACATATAGCTCTTATCTGCAAGAGCCAGGGGGGAATCTTAGCTGAAGGGAGCCCACTGGCCTGCCCTACACTGAAAAAAGTTGAAAAATAATAGTGAATCCGGATGTGGATGGCTATAGGCTACTAAAACCCGAAATCACCGGAAAACACTCCGAGGTGTCATGACATGCGTCAAGGTGTCATGACAAACTTGATGAGTTAGCTGTTGTAGCATCTGTTCATAGTTTTGATTTATTGTGTGTCACAGAAAGTTGGCTGAGCTCTAATGTCGATAATTCGTGCATTCCATTGTCTGGCTATTCCGAACCTTTCCGTCTTGACCGAAACTCCCACGGTGGTGGCGTAATGGCCTACGTGAAAAGGGATTT